>Ga0247812_10000077_pt1 | contig 138468 bp, 120 predicted proteins | sample UWRJL149409B1_FD_178011 | JGI IMG/M metagenome (GOLD analysis project Ga0247812, IMG submission 178011) | Plant litter microbial communities from Arlington Agricultural Research Station in Wisconsin, United States - UWRJ-L149-409B-1 | ecosystem: Environmental > Terrestrial > Plant litter >... | reverse complement strand
CCATCGTCGAAGCGGCGGCGCTGGAATGCCGCGTGCTGCCGATCGGCAGCGCCGACTACCCGACGCCTGCCAAGCGCCCCCAATACTCGGTGATGTCGTCCGAGCGCCTGATGTCCCGCTTCTGCCACCTGCCGGAATGGAAAGAAGCGCTCCACCTCTGCATGAAATAAACCTTGGTGTCAGTGCCGACATTCGGACATCGCGGAACTTTTGCGTACGCAAAAGTTCCGCGATGTCCGAATGTCGGCACTGACACCGGGGTTATTCCATCTGCTCGACCATCACTTCGCCGAAGCCGGAGCACGACACTTGGGTCGCGCTGTCCATCAGGCGGGCGAAGTCGTAGGTGACGCGCTTGGAGCCGATGGCTTTTTCCATCGCCTTGATGATCAGGTCGGCCGCTTCGGTCCAGCCCATGTGGCGCAGCATCATCTCCGCCGACAGGATCAGCGATCCCGGGTTGACGTAGTCCTTGCCCGCGTACTTCGGCGCCGTGCCGTGCGTCGCTTCGAACATCGCCACCGAGTCCGACATGTTGGCGCCCGGCGCGATGCCGATGCCGCCCACCTGCGCCGCCAGCGCATCCGAGATGTAGTCGCCGTTCAGGTTGAGCGTGGCGATGACGCTGTACTCCACCGGCCGCATCAGGATCTGCTGCAGGAAGGCGTCGGCGATCGAATCCTTGATCGTGATGTCGCGCCCGGTCTTCGGATTCTTGAACTTGCACCACGGGCCGCCGTCGATCAGCTCGGCGCCGAATTCCTTCTGCGCCAGCTCGTACGCCCAGTCGCGGAAGCCGCCCTCGGTGTACTTCATGATGTTGCCCTTGTGGACGATCGTCACCGACGGCTTGTCGTTGTCGATGGCGTACTGGATCGCCTTGCGCACCAGCCGCTGCGTGCCCTGGATCGACACCGGCTTGATGCCCAGGCCCGACGTCTCCGGGAAGCGGATCTTGGTCACGCCCATTTCCTTGACCAGGAAATCGATCAGCTTCTTCGCGCCTTCCGAGCCCTGCGCGTATTCGATGCCGGCGTAGATGTCTTCCGAGTTCTCGCGGAAGATCACCATGTGGGTCTTCTCCGGCTCCTTCAGCGGCGACGGCACGCCGGTGAAGTAGCGCACCGGACGCAGGCAGACGTACAGGTCCAGCTGCTGGCGCAGCGCCACGTTCAGCGAGCGGATGCCGCCGCCGACCGGCGTGGTCAGCGGCCCCTTGATCGACACCACGAAATCCTTGACCGCGGCCAGCGTCTCTTCCGGCAGCCACACGTCGGGGCCGTAGACCCGGGTCGATTTCTCGCCGGCGTAGATTTCCATCCAGTGGATCTTGCGCTGGCCGCCGTAGGCCTTGGCCACGGCCGCGTCGACCACCTTCAGCATCACCGGCGTGACGTCGATGCCGGTGCCGTCGCCCTCGATGTAGGGAATGATCGGATTATCTGGTACATTCAGGGAAAAATCGGCGTTGACGGTGATTTTCTGGCCGTCGGCGGGTACTTTGATATGTTGGTACATCGTGATTCTCCGAAGTAGACTCTTGGTCTTCTATAAGATATAAGACATGTGTGTCGTATTATGCACGAACCGGGGCTCTAAGCCTACACCAATTTCACCTCAAGCTAAGCATGTCCCTGATACTCTTTAACAAACCTTTCCAAGTGCTGTGCCAGTTCTCGCCGCAGGACGACAAGGCCACGCTGGCCGACTACCTGAAGATCCCCAACATCTACCCCGCCGGCCGCCTCGACGCCGACAGCGAGGGCCTGATGCTGCTCACCGACGACGGCAAGCTGCAGCACACCATCGCCCACCCGGACCACAAGGAAGCGAAGATCTACCTGGTGCAGGTGGACGGCGTGCCGGACGCCGCCAGCCTGGCCCGGCTGCAGGCGCCGATCGACCTGGGCGACTTCGTCACCAAGCCGTGCAAGGCGATGCAGATCGCCGCGCCGGAGTGGCTGTGGCCGCGCAATCCGCCGATCCGCCAGCGCGCCGAGCACCCCACCAGCTGGCTGGCCATCACGCTGCAGGAAGGAAAAAACCGCCAGGTGCGGCGCATGACGGCGGCCGTCGGCCTGCCGACGCTGCGGCTGGTGCGCAGCGCCATCGGCAACATCTCGCTGGCGACGCACCCGCTGATGCCCGGCGAATGGATGGAAGTGTCACCCAGGGAACTGACGGCCTGACAAGCGGTTGCGCGCCTGCATTTGCAGGCCGCCGCGAAAACCGAGCGCACACGCGAAAAAACCCGCGCTGACCGAAGTCAGGCGGGCTCTTGCTGTCATTCCCGCGAAGGAGAATTAAGCGGACAGTGCTTTCAGAGCAGCTGCCAGACGGCTCTTGTGGCGAGCTGCCTTGTTTTTGTGAATGATCTTCTTGTCGGCGATGCTGTCGATTTTCGACACGGACGATTGGAAGATTGCAGTCGCAGCAGCTTTGTCGCCGCCCTGGATCGCTTTACGAACCGCTTTGATTGCGGTGCGCAGGGTCGAACGCTGGGACGAGTTGTGAGCGTTTTGCTTAACTGCTTGACGAGCGCGTTTGCGCGCTTGTGCGGTATTTGCCATGGAATTTCCTAAAACAGGGTAAAGGTGCGTTTGCAAACATTATTGTTTGCCAAACAGGTGCGTTCAGTGCGTCTGCCGTACCAATGAGTCAAACTACTGCCTGCCAAACATTAGTGTCTGCGTAACAGAATTCTGTACAGCCTGCGATTATAGCGATGTTTTCCGTCAGGAGCAACTATAATCATGCCCCATGAACTTGCTAAAAACTCTAGCCGCCCTGAGCAGCATGACCATGCTGTCCCGTATCACCGGACTGTTGCGTGAAATCCTCATCGCCCGCGCCTTCGGCGCCGGCGGCATGACCGATGCCTACAACGTCGCCTTCCGCATCCCCAATCTGTTAAGACGGCTGTTCGCCGAGGGCGCGTTCTCGCAAGCCTTCGTGCCGATCCTGTCCGAATACAAGAACAAGCAAAGCGAGGAAGCCACCCGCAACCTCGCCGACCACGTCGGCAACACGCTGGTGTGGTCGACGGTGATCATCAGCGGGATCGGCATTATCGCATCGCCGCTGCTGTTGATGCTCGTCGCCAGCGGGCTGCAGCCGGCCGACTTCGACGCCGCCGTGTGGATGACGCGCCTGATGTTTCCCTACATCGCCTTCATGGCCTTCGTCGCGCTGGCCGGCGGCATCTTGAATACCTGGAGCGAGTTCAAGATCCCGGCCTTCACGCCGGTGCTGCTCAATATCAGCTCGATCCTCGCCTCGTTGTTGCTGCAGCAGCACCTGAAGCAGCCGATCTACGCGATGGCGATCGCCGTCTTCGTCGGCGGCATCCTGCAGGTGGCGATCCAGATCCCGGCGCTGTTGAAGATCCGCATGCTGCCGCGCCTGTCGCTCAATCCGCTGGCCGGCTTGCGCGATCCCGGGGTGCGCCGCGTGCTGAAGAAAATGGGGCCGGCGGTGTTCGCCGTCTCGGCCGCGCAGATCAGCCTGCTGATTAACACCAGCATCGCCTCCAGGCTGGCCGAAGGCAGCATCTCCTTCCTGACCTACGCCGACCGCCTGATGGAGTTCCCGACCGCGATGCTGGGGGTGGCGCTGGGCACCATCCTGTTGCCCAGCCTGTCGAAGGCCAGCGTCGGCGGCGACAAGGAGGAATACTCGTCGCTGCTGGACTGGGGCCTGCGCCTGACCTTCCTGCTGGCGATGCCGGCTGCGGTGGGCCTGGCCACGCTGGCCGTGCCGCTGATCGCCACGCTATTCCAGAACGGCAAATTCAGCGCCGCCGCCGCCCATGCGTCGGCCGAGCCGCTGATCGCCTACAGCGTCGGCCTGCTGGGCATCATCCTGGTCAAGACGCTGGCGCCGGCCTTCTACGCGCGGCAGGATATCCGCACCCCGGTGCGCATCGCCATCGGGGTGATGGTCGCCACCCAGTTGATGAACCTGGTCTTCGTGCCGCGGCTGGCGGTGGCCGGTTTGGCGCTGTCGATCAGCCTGGGGGCGTGCATCAATGCTGGCTTCCTGTTCACCGGCCTGCGCCGGCGCGGCATCTACACGCCCAAGCCGGGCTGGCCGCTGTTCTTCGCCAAGTTGGTGATCGCCTGCGTGCTGATGGGCGCCACCGCGTGGTTCTGCGCGGCGCAATTCAACTGGACCGCGCCGAACCAGACGCTGTTGCGCATCGGCGCGCTGTTGGCCGTGATCGGCGTGTGCTGCGCGGTGTACTTCGGCGCGCTGCTGGCGATGGGCTTCCGCTTCCGCGACTTCAAGCGCACCGCGCGCTAAGCGCTAAATGATGGACGTAAACAGGGCTACGTAGCAACTCCGTGTTGAACTGCCTGCAGTCCGGCTGGTCCAAATGAGTATGAAGAGGACCGCCCAGGGGGCTGCAAAGAAAAGAGCGGACTTTAAAGTACTCACTAATCAGCTGGATGCTGTCGCAAGGCAACGTGAAGCGGTCACGGCGATATTGAGTGAATTGGGCCGCAAGGATAGCCTGGGAGAGTTATCTACTGTTCTTAGTGCCAAATGTTCAAGTTGCCCGCATTGCAGCGGAACTACGGGGCTGCACTGGCACACCATCAAGGACATCGATCATCGGCGCTGAAGCGCCCGCATGGTGACTTTTCGGCTGAGGGCGTACAGCGCCTGGTCATGGACGAATTCGCGCTGCACAAGGGCCACCGGTATGCCACTGTAGTCATGGATGCAGGCGTATGCGGGTGCTGTGGCTTGGAGAAGGCGACCTCTTTCATGTGGTGGGCCGCTTCGGTCGTGAAGTTGTCGATCGGGTGCACGTGGACCAAGCCATACCTTGCGTGCCGAGTCCAAAGCGCGCCAGGTCATCAAGCGCAGTCGCTGGCTTTTATTGCGCAACCGCGACAACCTCAAGACCGAACAGGCCATCAAGCTTAAAGCACCACTCGCTGCCAACAAGCCCTTGGCGACAGTCTATTTGCTCAAGACCGAGCTCAGGAAATGTGGTACGCGCCATCGGTCCGGGAAGGTGCCCGTCGATGGAAAACTTGGCTCAAACTCGCCTTGCAAAGTCGGATTGCACCGCTGGTCCAATTTGCCAAACGTCTGGCCAAGTACCGGCGCGGCATTCTGGCTTCTGCTCTCTATCCGATGAACTCATCTATTCTGGAAGGCGTCAATAATTTCGAGGATGCGTTCCCCCTCAAAGTGCGATGAACCAATAAAAATGCCGTTCAGTCTTAACTGAACGGCATTACCCCGAAGCGGGTTTTTTATTGCAGCTGAAACTTAGGCTGCTTTCTTTGCTTTACGACGAGCAGCGATAGCACCAACCAGTGCCAGACCACCCAGCATCATGCCGTAGGTTTCAGGTTCTGGAACGGCGGTCACGGAGTAGGTGCCGCTGTAGAAGCCGCCTGGGCCTGCGCTACCGTCCAGTTTCAGGACGAATGGCGACGAGCCGGTCGCGCCGACGGCGAAGAACTTCAGCACGCCGAACGGGGTTACGACGTCCGAGGCCGTACCCAGCGCACCGTTCAGGTTGGAGGTAAGCGCATTGAACGACAGTTGCTGGCCAGTGACCGACACCGAGATATTGTACATGCCTGGGGCCAGAGCGAACGTGATTACATCTTCACCGTCGGACAGGACGCCGCTCTGCATCCAGTCAGCGAAGAAGCCGTGGGTAGCGCCGTCAGCGACTGCCGAGATGGTTTGGTCGCCAGCAAACGCACTGACCGAAGCTACTGCCAGCAAGGCGCCAGCCGCGAGAGATTTCAATTTCATATGATTTTCCTTAATCAAACGAATTGTGGCTGCGCTTGCGCCAACCACTTCATGGGGTTAATAGGAGTGCTACTGAAACAAATAATATCATAAAGTATTGATGACCGTTGTAAATATTCTATTTTAAATTTCTTTTTATTAATTATTTTTGCAATGCGAAATACGACGCTGCAGTGCACCAGTCTGGTAATGGCACGCTGCATTCTTTTGGTGAAAATAGCGGGCTTTCTTACTGGAAGTCTTGATTTGAATCTGCATTTTCAGGCACTTGCGGCGGCGCTGGCGCAGAGGCTGGAACCGGTTCCTCAGCGGGGGCGCCGGGCGTTGCGGGCACAGGCTCGGGCTCGGGCGCGACCGGGGCCGGCGTCAAATTTGGTGCAAGCCTTGGAGCAGGCATATTTTGTTGTAGTGTTGGTACAACCGGCGCAATCTGCGGGGTTCCGCTCACGGTGGCGGCGCCGGGCGGGTCGGACGCCATGGTGAACTTCCACTCGGAAATATGATTTTTGCTCTCAAATCCAGAAAAGCGCGTAGGAAAATTGCCAATTTTCACAGGCTTATCGTTCGACAGACTATACACCGCCAGCACACCGACCTTATCGCCCAAGTATACGACGCCCCACTGCGGCTTGCCCGTGACCGGGTCGACAAACAGCTTGCGCAGGTGACGGCGGGTGCCCGGAAAACGGGGGTCCTTGAGCAATTCCCTGAGCGACGGCGGCTGCGGCGGCTGTCCCGGCGGCGTGGCGTCGGCGTAGCTTTTCAAGGCGTCGCTGAAAGCGGCGCCGATGTCGAGCAAGGCCATCTCGGCTTTGCTGCGCTGCAATACGGAACCCAGTTTCAGCGATGCCGCAGCCACCAAAGCGATGATTGCCACCAGGATCATCAGGCTCAGATAGGTGAAACCGCCGCTGCCGGTCCGGCTCCGCGCAAGGGACTGGAATGTTGATGCTTCAGCCATATCACCAGTCAGCGTAAGGCTTGCCGCTGCGGTCGTTGCCGGGCGCGCCGCTCTTGATGTTGTAGACGCCGCCCTTGTTGCCGTCCTCCGGCGGGACGATCACCCACGTCGTGTCGCTGTCGGCGACAGGATCGAACGGCAGCGCGCGCAGGTATTTCTTCTCCACCAGCTGCTCCAGCGAGTCCGGGTAGCGGCCGGTGTCGCCATAGTATTGGTCCAGCACCTGCCGCACGTTGCGCAGATTATCGGCCAGCACCACCTCCTTCGACTTGTCGACGCTGGGGAAGTAGCGCGGCACGGCGAGCGTCAGCATCAGCGCGATGATGCCCAGCACCACCAGCAACTCGATCAACGTAAATCCCTTGGTCTTCATGGTCACCATTTTTTATAAGGCACGCCGTTCAGGCCTTCCTTGTCACTGAGGCTGTAGACGTCGTAGACATCCTCGCCCTCTCTCGGTTCGCTGGCCTCGCTGGCGTAGCTGCGTTTGCCCCACGATTGCGCCTCGCTGACCGTAGTGTCGGCGTTGAACGGATCGCGCGGCACGCGGCGCAGGAAGAATATCTTGGCGTGCTTGGGGTTTTGCAGATCTGGCACGCCCTCCACCAGGATATCCAGGTTCTTCGGGTAGCCGGTCGAGGCCAGCGACTTGGTGATGCGGCCCTGGTCGTATGCCAGCTTGTAGGCGTCGATGCCGCTGCGGATCTGGTGCAGCGCGTCGCGCAGCTCCTGCTCCTGACGGCGCTGCACCACCACCTGCGCGGTCGGAATCACGAGAGCGCTAAGCAGGCCCAGGATGGCCAGCGTCACGAGCAGCTCGATCAATGTGAATCCGCGCGCGCGCATCGTCATGTCCCTACTGCGCCGGCGGCGGGCCGTCCTGCACCGGCGCCTGCACGGGCTGCGGCTGCACGCCCTGAGTCGGCGTCAGCGGCGCGGGCTGCGTTTCGGACAGCGGTGTCGCCTGCACCGGCGATGGCGACGGCGATGCCGTCGGCGTTGGCACCGTCACAGGAACGGCGACCGGCGCTCGTGCAGGCGCTTGCACCGGCGCTGGCTGCGCGCCCGGAGGCGGCGGCAAAGCCACCGTCGCGCGCGGCGTGAAGTCCGGACGACGGCGGAAGCTTGCCTCCGTGCCGGCCGAGAACTCCGACGCACTCGCTTCCGGACGCTGCACGTTGCGGATCAGGTGCGGCGTGATCGACAGCACGATCTCGGTCTTCTGGTTGTCGTCGCGCTGGCTGCCGAACAGGCGGCTGACGATCGGCAGTTCGCTAAAGCCCGGAATCTTGTTGGACGAATTGCGCTCTTCGTTGTTGATCAAGCCCGCCAGCACCTGGTTCTCGCCGTCCTTCAACTGCAGCATGGTGGACGCCTGGCGCGTGCCCAGTTGATAAGCGGTGGTGCCGTTCTTGGTGGTGACCGTGCTGACCAAGTTGCTGACTTCCAGCTGCATGCGGATCGCCACTTCGTTGTTCAGGTAGATGGTCGGCTCGGCGTTCAGCGTCAGGCCGACGTCCACATAGGTGACCGAATCGCTGGCGAAGCCGCCCACGCCCGACGACACCGTGCTGGTGATGACCGGCAGCTTGTCGCCGATGACGATCTTGGCCTTCTCCTTGTTGCGCACGCGGATGCGCGGATTGGCCAGCAGGTTGGAGTCGGAGTCGTTCTTGTTGGCGTTGATCGCCAACTGCGCGCCGGTGACGCCGATGGTGCGCTGGTTCAGGTTATTCAGGTCGTACACCGTGATGCCGGTCCCGCCCGACGTCGACAGTGGCGAGAAGCCCAGCGTCGTCGGCCACACCACGCCCAGGTCCATCAGGCGCGAACGTTTGACCTCCAGGATCTCCACCTCCAGCATCACCTCCGGTTCCGGCGCGTCCTGCAGGTTGATCAGGCGCTCGGCCAGGCGGATCGCTTCCGGGCTGTCGCGCACGATGATCAGGTTGAGTTTTTCGTCGACCACCACGTCGCGCGACTTGAGGATGGTCTTCAGCGTGTTGGCCACCAGCTTGGCCTCGGCGTTGGCCAGGAAGAAGGTCTTGACCGTCATCTCCTGGTATTCCTTCAGCTTGGCCGCCACGTTCGGGAAGATCAGCACCGTGTTGGCGTCCATGACCTGCTGCTCCAGCTGATTGGTCAGCAGCAGGAAGTAGATCGCCGATTCGACGGTGCTGTTCTTCAGCAGCACGGTGGTTTTCTGGTCGGTCTTGACGTCCTTGTCGAACACGAAGTTCAGGCCGGAGCGGCGCGAGATCACTTCGAACACCTGCTTCAGCGGCGCGTCGCGAAACTCGATCGAGATCGGCTGCTTGTAGGTCTTGGCCAGGCCCGACTCCACCGCCGGCGGCGCGGTCTTCTCGGCCGCCTCGCGCAGCATCCGGCGCGCCTTCTCGTCGCCCGGCGTCTCGGTCAGCACGGCGTTGAGCTTTTGTTTGGCCAGTTCGTACTCGCCCTTGTTCAGGTGCTGCGCGGCGGCGGCCATCAGCTTGGTCTGGCGGTCGTCGCGCTCCAGCGCGCGCATGCCGGCGCGGGCGCGCTCGTTTTGCGCGTCGAGACCGAGTACGCGGCGATAGCCCTGCTCCGCTTCGGGGAAGCGGCCTTCGGCCTGTGCGCGCTCCGCCGCGTCCAGGATACGCTGCGTGGCGCGTTCCCGCGCCTGCAGATAGGCGGCGCGGTATCGCGCGTTGCCCGGTTCGGCGGCCACCGCCTCCTGGTACTTCGACAGACCGGCTTCGACCTGGTTCTTGGCGATCAAGTCGTTGCCGTCGCGGTAGGCCAGTTGCGCGGCGCAGCCGCTGAGCAGGACCGCCAGCAGCAACGGCACGCCCACGTTCTTCAGATGACGAGCCATCAGTCGAATACTCCAATATTAATCTGTTGTACCTGGTTCAAAGGCAGGTAGGTCACGGACATCAGCGGTGGCGCGATGCGCTCCACACGGTAGGTGCCGTCGATGACGGTGTGGGTGCGCACCACGTAGGTTTTATCGGCGCGCGACAAATAGACTTCCCATGCGCCATCCGCCACGGCCTTGCCGATGTAGACGAAAGGCACCGGCGGCGCCATCGGCGGCGGCGGCGGCAGGTTCGATGCGGGCGGCGGCGGTGGCGGCGGCGGATTCCAGTTCTGGCCGAGGAACACGCCCTCGCCCGACGCGAAGGCCGCTTCGCCGGATTCGCCGATCAATTCAGCGCGCGGCAGCAGGCGCAGAATGGCCACTTCCGCCTGCGGCCTGGCGTCCTTGCCGGCGCGGGCCGGCGCGGCGCCGCGCACGGCCGGTGCGGCGGTCGGCGCATTGGCCTGGCCGCGCGTCACCGGTTCGGCGATATCGGCCGACGGCGAGTTATCGCCGAACAGCAGCAGGCCCGCAGCGGCCGCCAGCGCCAGTCCCATGGCGATCTGATAGGGCTTCATGGCTCGCCGTCCTTCAGGTACAGGGTGAAGCGCAGGCGCGCCTCGACGTTGGCGTCGGCGATGGTCTCGCGGCGGAAGCCCACTTCATCCAGCGACGCGAAAGGCATCTCGCGCAGCGCCTGCATGGAGAACTGCCAGATGGACTGGTAAGGCCCTTTCACCGGCAGGATGATTTGATAGGTGCCGACTCGGCTGGCCTTGTCGTAGGCCGCCTTGTATTCGCCCTGGCTCAAGGTCAGGTTGGATTTGGCGGCCAGGTCGAACAGCACCTTGACCTGCTGCTCGGCGTAGCGCTTCTCGCCCAGCACTTCGTAGAAGTCGGCCAGGTTCTGGTTGGCCGACGGCGGCGGTGGCGGCGTCACCAGCGTCGCCGGCACCGGCAGCGGCCTGGCCATCAGCTGCGACTGCGCCGCGCGTTGCGGCAGCAGCCATGCCCACGCCGCCACCCCGGCCGCGCACATCACGATGGCGATGCAGGCCGGCGCGCCGAGTCGCAGCAAGGCCAGGCGCGCGCGCAACGCCAGCGCGGCCACGTTGAGGTTGTTCATCGGGCTATCCATGTCGCCTCCAGCTGGAAGCGCAACGGCCGGTTCGGATCCTGGTCGTTGATCTCGTGGCGCGTCAGGATCACGCCGCTGAAGCTCTCCTGCTGCTTCAGCTCCGCCACGTAGGCCACCATCTCGTCGCTGGTCTTGGTCTCGGCGGTGATCTTCAAGACCTGCTTGCGCGGATCCGGCTCCATCGCCACCAGCGCCACGCTGCGCGGCGTGGCGGCTGCCACCGCATCCTGCAGCTCGCGCCACGGCAGGTTCAGTTGCATCACGGCGCCGTTGACGAAGACCGCCTGCTCCGGCGGGATCGCGGCCTGCGCCACTTCGACCGGACGCGCCGACATCGCGGCGACGCGCTCCTGCAGATGCCGCAGTTGCCGTTCCCGTTGATGCCGCTGATCGACCAGCCTCCAGCCGCCGAAGGCCGCGCCGATGCACAGCAGCAGCCCGGCGCCGGCCAGCGCCAGCATCGCCGGATGCGTATGGAACAGCGTGCGGCGCAGGCTGCGCGGCGCGAAGTCGATGTTCATCGATCTCATGGCGCGCTCCCGCCCAATGCGGCGCAGGCGATATGCGCCGTGCCGCCGGCCGGCTTGGTCCACTCGGCCGGCGCCTCGCCGCATACTTGCAGCAGATCCGGCGCGGCCATGTCCAGCAGCAGCGCTTCGCGTTGCAGTGTTTGCGTCAGCCAGTATTGGTCGGCGCCATGCGGTATCGGCAGCGGACGGATGGCGCGCACCGCTTTGCCTTCCGCTTCGATCGCGGCCAGCGTCAGCAGCTTGTCATGCACCACGCCGAACCAGGCGCCCTGCCTGATGCCGCGCCGGCTGCGGTTCCACGCGCCGACGAAACGCGGCTCGATGCCGACGATGGACAGCTTGAATTGCTGCGCCACCAGCGCCAGCTCATCCAGCAAGGCGCGCGGCACGGCGGCGGCGAAGAACGGCCGCGCAGCGTCCCAGTCGGCCGAGATGCGCCACGCCGACGGCGACTCGCCGTAGAGCGACTGGAAGCGCAAGCCTGCCGCCGCTTCCATGTCGGCCATGCGGGCCGCGCCCGGCGGCGGCGTCACGCGCCACATGCGCGTCAGTTCGTCGGCCAGCGTGAAACTGACCGGCCAGCCTTCCACTTCCAGTTCGCCCAGCAGCACGCGCAGTGCGTTGGCGATGGCGTCGAACGGATGGTCTGCGGATGGCGCGATGGCCTGCGCGGCCAACTCCGTGACCGAGTCGCCACGCCAGCGGCTGATGCGCCGCACCGCCACCGCATGGGCCGCAACGTCGATGCGCAGGGATTGTCCGAAGGCTCTACGCATGCAGGGTCACCCGTTTGATTTCAGTGAGCGTGGTGCCGCCGCGCTTGACCAGTTCCAGCGCGGCCAGGCGCAGGCTGCGCGTGCCGTTTTCGTAGGCCGCCTGCTTGATCTGGCGGATCGGCCGCTTGTCGACGATCAGCTCGCGGATCTCGTCGTTCAACGTCAGGATCTCGGCGATCGAGCGGCGGCCCTTGTAGCCGGTGCCGCGGCAATCGCCGCAGCCCTTGCCCTGCATGAAGCGGTAGTCGTAGACGTCGGCGCGGGCCAGGCCCACGCTGGCCAGTTCGTGGTCGTCCGGCGTGTATTCGGTGGCGCAGTGCGGGCAGTTGATGCGCACCAGCCGCTGCGCCCAGATGCCGTTCAGCGCCGACACGAAGGCATACGGATCGATACCCATGTGCGTGAAGCGGCCGAACACGTCGAACACGTTATTGGCGTGCACGGTGGTCAGCACCAGGTGGCCGGTCAGCGCCGACTGCACGGCGATTTCCGCCGTCTCGCGGTCGCGGATCTCGCCGACCATGATCTTGTCCGGGTCGTGGCGCAGGATGGAGCGCAGGCCTTTGGCGAACGTCAGGCCCTTCTTCTCGTTGACCGGAATCTGCAGGATGCCGGGCAGCTGGTACTCGACCGGGTCTTCGATGGTGATGATCTTCTCGCGGCCGTTGTGGATCTCGGTCAGCGCGGCGTACAGCGTGGTGGTCTTGCCGGAGCCGGTCGGGCCGGTCACCAGCAGCATGCCGTAGGCTTCCTGCGCCAGCACGCGCAGCGTCGCCAGCGACGGCGCGTCGAAGCCCAGCGCCTCCAGCGTCAGCGAGCCGTAGGCTTCGATCATGGCGCGCTTGTCGAGGATACGGATCACCGCGTCCTCGCCGTGGATGCTCGGCATGATGGAGACGCGCAGGTCGATCTCGCGCGCATTGGCCTCGACGCGGAAGCTGCCGTCCTGCGGCACGCGGCGTTCGGCGATGTCCAGCTCCGCCAGCACCTTCAGGCGCGAGATGATCTGCTCGGCGACGTCGACGCCGTTGACGGCGGTGGCGTGATCGAGCACGCCGTCGACGCGGTACTTGACCGCCAGCCCGCCGGCCGTGCTTTCGAGGTGGATGTCGGAGGCGCCGGCCTTGAGCGCGTCGTAAAGCGTCGAGTTGACCAGGCGGACGGCGGGACTGGCCGCCTCCGACACCGAGGCGAACGACAGCACCGCCGCCGTCTTGCCGTCGCGCCGGCCCTCACTGGCGCCGGGCAGCAGCGTGTCGGTGGCGCGCGCCGATTCCTCCTGCTTGGACAGGTAGGCCTGGATGTCCGCCTGCAGCGCCAATCGCGTTTGCAGCGGCGCGTGCGGCGTGGCGCGCGCCTGCGTGCCCAGCCAGGTTTGCAGATCGAGGTCGAAGGGATCGGCGATCACGCCCACCACCATGCCGTCGTGCCCGCGCAGCAGCACGCAATGGCGCGCCATCGCCTGCGACAGCGGCAGCAGGTCGAAGGCCGGCGTGTAGGCCAGCATGTCGACCGTCTCCAGCACCGCCATGCCGAACGGCTGCGCCAGCGATTGCACCAGCTCGCGCGGCTCGGCGCCGGTCAGCGTCTCCAGCTCTTCGACCAGGGTGCGCTTGGACTGCTGGCGCAGATGGCGCGCGCGCGCCAGCAAGGTGGTATCGATCATGACATCGATCATGACATATCTCCCGCCAGATCGAAGATCGGCATATACAGCAACACCACGATGGCGCCGACCACCAGGCCGATGGCGGCCATCAGCAGCGGCTCGAAGGTGCGCGTGAAGCGCTCGATCCAGCGGCTGATTTCGCCGTCGTAGAAGGCCGCCGACTGGGTCAGCATCGGCCCCATGTCGCCGGTGCGCTCGCCGACGCGCAGCATGCGCAGCGAGATCGGCGTGGTCAGTTGATTGGCCTCGAAGGCGGTCGACAGCGGCAGGCCCGATTCGATGGCGCCGCGCGCCGCCTGCAGGTTGCGGCGCAGGCCGGCCGAGACCATGCCCTGCACCGTCTCGATAGCGTGGACGATGGTGATGCCGCCTTCGCTGAGCATGCCCAGCGTCAGGTACAGCCGCGACAGCTCGTAGATGCGCACTCGCTCGCCGATGCCGGGCAGGCGGCCCAGCAGGCGGCCGATGCCGCCGCTGCCCATCATCTGCCGCACGCCCAGCGCCAGCGCGGCCAGCACGGCTGCCACGCCGCCGAGCAGCAGTCCCGGATGGGCGCCGGCGAACTGGCCCCAGTTGAGCATCTGCTGCGACAGCCACGGCAGGTTGCGGCCGGCGCCCTGGTAGACCTCGGCGAAACGCGGCACGACGTAGCCGATCAGGAACATGCTGACGCCGCCGCCGACCAGCAGCAGGATGCAGGGATAGATCGCGGCCGACACCAGCTTTGCGCGCACCAGGTCGATGCGCTGCTGGTAGTCGATGAAACGGGATAAGGAGCGCGGCAGGTCCGAGGTGCCCTCGGCCGCCTTGACGATGCCGATGTACAGCGGCGGGAACAGTTCCGGCTGCTCGGCCAGCACGGCGGAGAAGCGCTGGCCCTCGCGCAGGCCGGACAGCAGCCGGTCCAGCACGCTGCGCGTGGCCGGGGCGCTTTCCTTTTCCAGCAGCGCCTCCAGCGCCTCGACGATGCCGAGGCCGGCGGTCAGCAGCGCCAGCAACTCCTGGCTGAACAGCACCAGCGAGAGTCCCTTGCCGCGCGCCTTGCCGCCGCGCATGCCGAGCCGGCCGCCGGCCGGCGCGATGGCGCTGACGAACAGCCCGCGCGCCTCGACCTGGCGGCGCGCGTCGGCCTCGTCGCGGCCATCGATCAACAGATGGGAGATGACCATATCGGCCGACAAGGTGCGTACATCGAACTGCATGATCGGGAAACCCTGGTCGGCTTATTGCGAGCTGATGTCGGCGTCCTCGCCTTCGCCGCCGGCGACGCCGTTGCGGCCCAGCGAGGTGATTTCAAACTCGCCCTTGGCGCCGGGCGCCTTGTACTGGTAGGGGCGGCCCCACGGATCGGGCGGCACGCTCTTCTTCAGGTACGGGCCGTTCCACTTGGCGCCGGCCGTGGGCGGCGCCACCAGCAGCGCGGCCAGGCCCTCCTCGGTGGTCGGATAACGGCCGACGTCGAGGCGATAGGTGTCGAGCGACTTCTCGAAGGCCTCGATCTGCGCCTTGGCGATCGTCACCTCCGACTTGCCGAGCTGGGCGAAGTATTTCGGACCGACATACGCCGCCAGCAAACCGATGATGACGATCACCACCAGCAATTCCAGCAGGGTAAAACCAGCCGATGCGCGGCCCGCGACGCCACGGTGACTCTCTACGACTTCCATCCCTACAACTCCTTTGCATGACGCCACTTCCTAGAAGCCATGAGGCTACCATGCGGTTTGCCTCTACGACAATCTTTTTATGCGGCGCGCGCGATCGCGTGCGCCCGGTTGGAGACGCCCAGCAGACGGTACACCCGCTGCAGGTGGTTCTTCACGGTCAAGCCGCTGATGCCGAGGATCTGGCCGATTTCGTCGTTGCTCTTGCCCTGGCGCACCCAGCGCAGCACTTCCGCCTCGCGCGCGCTGACCGGACGCGCCAGCGCGGCGGCGCGCAACCGCGCCTGCGCGCCGCCGACGCGCTGCAAGGCCAGGTGCAGGTAAGGCAGCAACAACTCGAGGAAATACGCGTGGCGCGGGCCCGGCCGCTGCGGCAGGCCGAACAGAATGAAGCAGGTGGCGCCGCCCGGCAGGCGCTCGGTGCCATGGATCAACAGATTGTCCAGCCCCAGCCCGCGCAGCTCGCCCTGGAACGGCGCCAGCGCCGGCCCCGCCTTGAGCGCGTCGGCGCCGGGGCCGGCGTCCAGCATGGCCGGCAGCCGCGCCCCACCGGCGCCGTCGCCGCGGCAATGGCGCGCCAGGCGCAGCGCCAGGCCGTCGTCGCGGTCGGCCAGGCGCTCGCGCAGGCCGGCGTCGAGCACGGTGCTGTGGACGCAGTCGACATGGAGCAGCTCGTCGTGCTCGCCGAACCGCAGGCACAGCATGACCTGGTGCGGCAGCAGCGCCTGCAACGGACCCTGGGTCCACAAGCGGAACTGGCGTTCGTCGCGCAGCGGCAGCGCGGCTTCGATCGTGTGCAGCAGGTATTCCTGCTCCAGCTTGCTCAAGATGACCAACTGTTCCATCGTCACCCCTGCGCGCCGCTGAAGCGGTAGCCGCTGCCGCGCACGGTTTCGATACGCCGCTGGTAGCCGCTGGGCTGCAGCGCGTTGCGCAGGCGGCCGACGTGGGTGTCGACGGTGCGCTCGTCGAGGTAGACGGCGCTGCCCCAGACGTGGTCGAGCAACTGGGCGCGGCTGTGTACGCGCTCCGGGTGGCGCATCAGGAAATTGAGCAGCTTGAACTCGACCCGGCCCAGCGCCAGCTCGCGGGCGCCGGCGGTGACGCGTTGCGTGCCGGGATCGAGCCGCAGGCCGGCCAGCTGCAGCGGCGCGTCGGCGCCGCGCGGCGGCGGGCGGCGGCGCAACACCGCGTTGACGCGGGCCACCATCTCGCGCGGGCTGAAGGGTTTGGTCATGTAATCGTCGGCGCCGCTCTCGATCGCCATGATCTTGTCGGGCTCGCCGCAACGGGCGGTGACCATGATGATGGGGAGGTCGCGGGTGCTGCCCTGGGCGCGCAGGCGGCGGATCAGCGACAGTCCGGACTGGCCCGGCAGGGTCCAGTCCAGCAGGAGCATGTCGGGCAGGCCGTCCTCCAGCATCAGCAAGGCGCTTTCGGCGTCGCCGGCGCGGCTGACGGCGTGGCCGGCCATGCCGAGGTTCAAGGCGATCAGTTCCTGGATCGCGGGAGTGCTTTCAATGACAAGGATATGGGCGGCTGGCATGGCGAATCCGTGCAAAAGAAACACTATGCAGCAAGCAAGATGGCTTTACTAATATGATTTCAAGCGGGGATTGAGAGGTTTACAAAATAAATCAAGGCGGGGTCGGCAGCCGCGACCGCCCCGCCCTGCGGCCTTACCCGGCGACGCGGCGGCGGGTCCAGCCGACCAGGCCCAGGCCGGCGGCCAGCATCAGCCAGGTCGACGGTTCCGGCACCGCGCTGACGCCGACCACGGCGCTGTCGTAGATCTCGCTGCCGACCACGCCCTGGCCGCCGGCGGTGGCGGCCGGGGTCCAGTTCAGGTGCAGCAGGCTGCCATCGCCGCCGTGGTTGCCCAGATAGGCGTAGCCGGCGTCAAACAGCGCCACCGAGAACACCGAGCCATACACCGCGGCGGAGGGATCGGCGTCGCCGATGAAGGTGACGTTGAAGCCGACCTTGCCGCCGAAGTTGACGGCGTGGAACAGGCTGTTGATGTCGTCGCTGTTGGCGATGCTGTAGCCGGCGGCCAGCGAGCCGCTGACGGCGGCGGTGGTCTCGGCCGCGATGGCGGCGTCGAAGCCGCTGAAACCGCTGAGGCCGACCGAGGCGGCGGCGCTGTGGCCGACATTGCCCGGGTTGAACTGCAGGTCGATCCAGCCGTTGCTGCCGAAGCCGGCGGTGTCGAACTCGACGTGGTAGGTGGTGTCGGCGGCGGCCACGCCGGCGCAGGCGCTCAGCGCCAGCGCCACCAGGGCGCGGCGCAGGGAAACGGAGTTTTTATTGAAGAACATGGTCGATCCTTGCTTAGAAAGTGCCGCTGTAGATTTTAGCCGTGTAACTGATATTGGCCGTGCCGGTTTTGCTGAAGGTCAGCGGTATCGTGACGGAGGCGCCGGGCGCCAGGCCGCCGGGTACCGTGATGTACGCCGCGCCGGCCTGCGTGCCGGTGGCGTTGACCAGCGTGATGCTGGAGGCCAGGCCGTTGAACGCGACCTGCAGCGGACCGGCGATCGCGGCGGCGCCGCTGTTGGTGAGCGTCAGGTTGCCGGTGTAGCGCCCGGTCAGGCGGTTGAGCACCAGGCCGGAGCCGAGGATGCGCACGCCGCCGGTGACGTCGGCGTACGACGCCTTCAGGCTCAGCGTGAGCACCACCGGATCGTGGTCCGAGGCGCGGTAAGGCAGCGCCGTGTACAGGTCCTGCGGCTTCGGCGTCTTGGTGCTGCCGAGGTTGAGGTTGTAGTCGATGATCGACGATTCGTCGGCGTTGATATGCCACTCGGTGGCGTCGTGCACCACGGCGCTGAGCTCGGCGCTGGCCAGGGCGTGGTCGAGGTAGCCGCTCTCGCCGTCGAACACGTACGAATACGGCGTGCCGCGCGGACGCACGAAGCGCTCGAGCTGGTTGACGAAGCCGGCGCCGGTGATGATGTTGATCGGATCCTCGAAACCGTGCGCGTTGAAGTCGCCGATCAGCAGCACTTTCGGGTCGCCGGCGGCGGCCCGCACTTGCGGCACAAAGGTGCCGATCAGGCGGGTCGCCTGGTTCTTGCGGTCGTAGTTGAAGCAACCCTGGCCGTCGAACTTGTCGCCGTTGATGTTGCTGGCGGCCGGGCAGCTGCCCTTCGATTTCAGGTGGTTGACGATCACCGAGAATTTCTGGCCGTTGGCGGCCAGGAAGGTTTGCGCCATCGGCGGACGGTTGTTGACGGCGTCGGTGTCGGACAGCGCATTGCCGACCAGGCTCACCGCGGACGGCTTGTAGATCATCGCCACGCGGATCGCGTCGGTGCCGGTGCCCGGGGTGCTGGTGGCGCTGACCGGCGCCGGCACGTAGGCGTAGGTGATCGCGCCATAGGCGTCGTTGAGCGATTTGACCAGGTACTTGACCGACCTCTCGACGTCGCCGCCGTTGTTCTGGATCTCCATCAGGCCGACCACATCGGCGTTGATGGTCTTGAGCTCATTGACGATCTTGTCGTTCTGGCGCGCGAACTCGACGATGTCGTCGGCGCCGCGGCAGTTCGATGTCAGGCGGGCGCCGGAGCCCAGCACGCAACCGCCGATCGCCACACCGTCGACATTGCTGCCGTTGGTAAACTCGGTGAAGTAGTTCAGCACGTTGGCGCTGGCGATCTTGATGTTGCCGCCGGGATTGCCGGCGTCGCTGCCGATGCTCGGCGCCGGCGCGCGCGCGTTGTCGCTGGAGAAGATCGGCGCCTCGGTCGGCTGCAGCTTGAACGCCGGGCCGCTGCCGGCCGAACCGTAGTCGATCACGCCGACCACGGCGGAGACGCCGTCGCCGGCGCGGCGCACGCCGTTCTCGTCCAGGTAGGGAATCGTGGTCGGCGTGACGAACACGCCGTCGTCGAGGATCAGCTGGTTTTGCGCGTTGGCCGCGGCCAGCGCGACCGCCTCCGCCGACCTGGCCGGATAGCGGTTGGTCGGCACTTCCAGCCGGCCGGAGGCCAGCGTCAGTTCGCCGCGCGCGCCCAGGAACTCGGCCTGCGAGACGGTCAGCGGGCCGGCCAGGCGCACCAGCATGCCTTCATAGCGGGCGAAGTCGGCCACCGGGAACTGGATATTGGTCGGGGTGATCGCGCGGCCGGCGGCCAGCTTGCGCAGGCCGCTGAGGTTGGTCAGTTCGGTGTAGCTGCGCGGCGCCGAGGCCGGCGTGTACTCGGTGACGGTGCCGCTGACCAGGACCTTGTCGCCGATCTCGACGCTGTTGGCGTAGGCGGCGGTGGTGTAGACGAACAGGCCGTCCGAGGTGTCCGGATTGCCGTCGCCGTTCTCGTCCTGGATGAAGAAGCCGGAGTCGACCTTCAGGGTGACCACGCCTTCGGTGCTTTGCTCGGTGTTGGCGTACGGACTGGCCGCGCCGGCGCCCTGGATTTGTGGGATGGTGTGGGTCAGCACGGCTTCGCCCTTGACCACCACGCTGACCGAGCAGCTCTTCTGCTCGGCCTGGTTGTTGCTGAAGTTGACCACGACCGGATAGGTGCCGACCGCGACGTTGCCCGCCACGCTGAGGCTGACGTTGGCGACGCCGCCGGCTGCCGAGGCCGCCAGGAAATTCGTCAGGCTGATGCCGCTCACGCCGGTCGAGGTGATCGCGGCGGCGTTGACGATGCCGTCGGCGTCGGTGGCCGACAAGGCGGCGCTGCCGCCGCCGCCCTGATTGACCGTCAGCGTGGGCTGGCAGGTCGGGACGATGGCGGCGGCGGCGCCGCTGCAGACTTTGGCCGCGACGGCGCCGTTGCGCGGCGCCGGGTCGGCGATGGTGAAGTCGGCGCTGTTGTTGTCGGTGTCGGTGCAGCCGTCACCTTTGCGCAGCGCCGCCTTGTTGTTGCTCAGCAAAGCGGTCGGCGCGCCTTCAAACGAGTTCGCGGTGGGGCCGAAGCCGAACAGGTCGACCACGGTGGCGCTGGTGGCGGTGACGGCGCCGGACAGCGCCGTTTCGTTGGCGACCAGCGCCACCTTGCCGGTGGTGGCGCTCATGGTGGCGCTGCCGGTCACTTCCGGCGTCGGCAGCGCGGGCAAGGCGGCGTTGGTGCCGGTGGCTTGCTGGATCAACAGGAATTTACCCGGCTGCAAGGTCACGCCCGCGCCGATCTTGGTGACGCCCCAGGGGGCGGAGCCGGTGGCGCTGCCGTATTGCACGCTCCAGCCGGACAAGCTGACCGGGCTGGCGCTGCGGTTGAACAGCTCGATGAAGTCGGCGCTGTACTGGGCGCCGCCGTTGCCGCCGCCGCCATACACCTGGCTGATGACGACCGGCGAGTCGGCGAAGGCCGGCGCGGACAGAGCGGCCAGCAGCGCCGCGGCGAGAAGGGTACGCCGGCCCGGCGTAGCGGCAGCCTGGGCGGTCGGCGTATGTGGCAGTATTTTCATGGCGGTCCTGGAATGTTAACAAATTGATTTTAAATATTGCAATTTGCATATTACGGGCTTGCCATGACAGCTTGATGACGCGGGCTTAGTCCGATCGGGCTAATCGCCGGGCGTCGCTGCACGAACAGGGCGCGCGGGTGAAGTCTTATCACTGTGGAAACAAGCGGGAGTTGGTGTAGGACGTGCATGACGGCGTTACCAGTAGGCCACTTTTTCGCACGCCTCCGCTTCAACCGCTGGGCGGCCGGCGACCAAGCATGTTATTTCGACGGCGTGGACGGCTGCACCCACATCATCGACAGGTTGCTGACCGACCTGCCGCAGCTCGAACGCATGGGACGAGCGAGCCGTGCGCGCTACTGCGAAGCTTTCACCTGGGTTCAGATTCTGGGACAGTACGAATTGTTGCTGATACCGCATTCCATCGCGGCGCTGCAGGGCCAAGGCGGCGTGGGGAAATCGACATCGTCTTAAGGCCGGAATGACATGCCGTCGCGAGGCGGCATAAGGGCGCCGTTTCCGGCGCCGTTGAGACAGATGCGGTTCCGGCGGTATCCGCCGTCAGCGACCGTATTGGCCGCATCGGCTTCCTTACCGGAACCGCAGCTTAGGCAACGCTGCTTTCCGCAGTCTTGCCGGCCTTTTTGCTGCGCCGCGCCAACACCCCGACCAGACCCATGCCCGCCAGCAGCATGCCGTAGGTTTCCGGTTCAGGCACCGCCGTCACCGCCAGTGCGCCGCCGTAGCCGGTGGCGGCAGCGGTCAACACCTTGCCGGTCACCTGCAGATAATAGGTATCGGCAACCAGATGGTTGCTGCCCACGGTCCACGAGTCCAGCGCACCGCTGCTGACTTGGGTGCCGTCGAGCGAGAAACCGCCGGAATTGAAAATCGAAAAGCCCGTGATGGCGATGGCGTCGATCGGCGTAAACGTGAATGCCGTCAATGACGAGGATAGCGACGACACGTCGGACAGCGTGAAGTAATACTTGTCGGTGAAGGTGTCGTTGATGCCGCCGGTGCTGAAGGCGTGACCAAAGACGCTGGAGCCGCCGCTCAGGTTGAGCGTCTGTGTCGTGCTAACGTCGGCCGCGTAAGCCGCCGTGCCGCCCAGCACACTTACCGTGAGCGCCATACCGCCGATTAAAGATTTCAGTGGAATCATATTTCCCCCTATGCAAAATGGTTGAAGCCGCGCCACGCACGGCCACGATTCGCGAAAAATCGTGATTTATCTTAGCATGACAAAAAAACATACATTGATGCTTTGGTATCAAATTATTTCTTTTAAAAAACAATTCCGTGAGTCATTTTTCTTGCATAAATCCCGGTGCGGCCGCATTCCTCCTATGAGGAATGGATGAGCTGAGGGACCGTCGCTGGTTTGTTGCAAGCAACGTAGGATCTATCCTACATAAATGCGGGAAATACACCCGCCGCAAAAATGCTGCTAGGCAGCATCTACTAGCGATAAGGTGCCGCCAGCGCTTCGCCGATAAAGACCCCTTGGAGCGGTCAGGCCACGCTTTCCCAATACGCCTTGATCGCGGCCCCGCCCGACAGCGGCGCCATCTTCTGGCCTCGCTCGCCCTCGCACCGGCGTGCAGGAATTGGCACCGACCTTGCCAGGTCCCCGAGTAGCTGCAGGCGCATGGGCAGCAGCGGGGAACCGAACGGGACCGCTGCCAACGCAGCACGCCGCCGCTGCGCGAGTGCGGCCTCGTCGACTCGGAAAAGGATGTCGACGAGCACCTCAACGATGGCGTCTCCGTCCAAGACCGGTGGAAGAAGGCGGACGAGGTCATTGAATTGAGCCGCCAATACAACGCGGGCGACCAGCGCCCCCTGCCCGCGCCCGGCTCGCTCCAGCCGCGACAGTCCGGCTGAATTGATCAGGCTGACGCCGTCCACGCTGAGGCCACCAAAATCGGGGCAATTAAATCCACTCTGACACGCTGTCGCGGCGGCGCCAGAGACGGACGGCGCCCTACAGGAGCAGGCTTACAACAAAACAAGAAATTCAGCGGTGGAAAATGGCGACCCCGGCCGATCGCCACAGCGCTAGCGCCGGCGGTAGGGCGCCGCCAGCGGCTCGCCGATGAATACGCCCTGCGCTGGCCAAGCCACGCTGCGCCAGTACGCCTCAATGGCGGTGGCGCCGTTCAGGTAATGGCGCAGCAGCACCAGAGGATGGGGGAACTTCTGCCAGTAATTGCATGGCTCGCTGACGGTGCCGTAGCTGGCGGTGGCGCCCGACTTGAGCCAGTGCAGGCTGCTCATCTGACTACTGCCGAGCAGGTCGCCACCGAAGGAGGTCAGGCTGTCGGCCAGCGCGCCGGGCAAGAATTGCAACGTCTCAAGCTTGTCCACCCGCGCCATCCCGGTCTGGTAAAACATGATGTTCTTCTCATTCTCGATGCTGTCGGCCGACAGCCGTCTGATGGTCAGCTTGCGGGCCGCCACCACCGCTGCGGGCGGAAACAGGGACGCGCGACTGTTGCGCGCCGTCTCGCTGGTGGTCAGATAAAACGCGTTCGCGGTGGGCATGGCGAAGCCGCTGGCAATGCCGCGGTTGATCAGCGCCTTGGCTTCCTGCACCGAATCGGTCGGCAGCAGCATCGACAGCCGCATGCCCAGTTGCGTGTAGGGTTGGCTGATCGCGGCGTTGAAATACTTGCTAGGTTTGCCGGGGCCGCAGGGCTGGCCGCATATTCCGGCATCAAGCCCCAGAGTGTAGGCAGCGGTGATGGAATTACATTCGACCGCATATGGTGCGGTCCACACCATCAGCACCGCTTCAACCTGCGGCCCCAACTTGGCGTTAATCTGGTCGCGTAGCTGGTTGAACTGCTCGGCGTCGAGCTTGCGCGGACTGTTCGGTATCCTGACCCGCACCACGTTTTGCTCCGGCACCTGGCGGCTTTGCCGGTAGAACTCGCCCACTTCAACGCTGTGAGGATCGTCTTCGTTGATGACGACGCCCAGCTGGCCCGGCAACAAGCCTGCGGCCGGCGTCGTCTGGGCGCGCGCCGCGCCGCTGCCGCAGAGCAGCGCAAGGAACAGCAGGAAAAAATAACGCAAGGCGTGCACCAATCACAAAGGAAGATGGGGGCCGGCACATGCCGCCGGATCGCTTGCATTATACGCAAGCGCCCGGTCCAGGCAAAAAAAAACCGCTCCCCGGGGAGCGGCTCTTGTTCGCAGCGGCGCTGGCCGCTGCGATCAGGCACCGAGCTTACGGCGGCGCGCCAACAAACCCAGCACGCCGAAGCCAGCCAACATCATCGCGTAGGTGTCCGCTTCCGGCACGGCGCTCAGCACCACATTGCCCGAATACGTGATGGCCTGATCGGTCAGCACGGAACCGCCCACCTTGATGACGTAGTTGCCGGCACTCAAGGCGGAGCCGGAGAACAGCCACAGGTTATTTTGAGGGAACTGGAAGCCCTCCAATACAGGCGTCGCGCCCCCCACCTTGTACAGATCGAAGTTGGTCAGGTGCAGGCCGGTGGTGGCGCCCAGACTCAGCCACGACACGTTCGAATCGGCGTCGAAATTGCTAGTCATGGTAAACGAATAGCTGTCGGCAAAGGTCTTGCCCTGGCTGCCGGCGGCAAATTCCAGCGCCGGTGCAAAATCGGCCGTGCCATCCAGTAAATTCAGCGCGACGTTGCGCTCCAGATCGGCGGCGCCGGCGAACGCACCCGCGCCCGCCAACAACAGTGCAACTAAGAACTTAGTATATTTTTTCATGCTAGTCTCTTCGAGGAAAATGAGGGGCTAATCAAGCGCTTTTGCGGCGGCGCGCCACCACACCAACCACGCCCAGGCCGGCCAGCAGCATCGCATAGGTGTCCGCTTCCGGCACCGCCGCCGTCTGCACCAGCAGATTGCCAGAATAGCTACCGGCAAACTGGGAATTGACCTTGCCGACGATTTCCAGCGTGTAATTGCCGGCGCTCAGCGCGCCCGCATTGATTTTCCACAGATCGACGATGCCGGTCGACACTTGGTTGACCGTGTACAACACTTGGCCGTTGCTACCGATCAGACGGAAATCGGTAATGTCGAGGCCGCGCGTCAGCGGCGCGGTCGAGCTGACGTCGGCCTGCAGGCTGCTACCGGCAGCCAGCGAGAAGCTGAATTTGTCAGTGAACAAGCCGCCGGACAGGCCGGAGCCGAAGCTAGCGCCATAGCTGACGGCTTTCTTGCTCACGTCGAGGGGCTGCGTGACATGGCTGACGGATGCCGCGTGAGCGGAACTGAAGGCAGACGCGCCGAGGAACGCCGCAAATGCGAGATGGAGAATTTTTTTCATGCCGGTACCTAAAGAATTAGATCTGCCACTATGGGGGGGGCGTGCTCGATGTAACCAATAAAAGTTCAAACTAACTTGCTTGCCACTACTATATTACAAAAACGGCAGCATTTGATGATTTTTTTTACAGAAAACGCCCCACCCGCTTAAGTCCGTTGGTAAACGTCCTCAAAACGCACGATATCGTCCTCACCCAGATAGCTGCCCGACTGCACCTCGATCAGGTGCAGCGGCACCTTGCCCGGATTTTCCAGCCGGTGATTCATGCCGATCGGCACATAGGTCGATTCGTTTTCGGTCAGCAGGCTGACGGTATCGCCGCAAGTGACGCGCGCCGTGCCGCTGACGACGATCCAGTGCTCGGCCCGATGGTGGTGCATCTGCAGCGACAACTTGCCGCCCGGATTGACGGTGATGCGCTTGACCTGGAAGCGCTCGCCGATATCGATGCCCTCGTACGAGCCCCACGGGCGGTACACCTTGGTGTGCTGCAGGTGCTCGGTGCGGGCGCCGTCGCGCAGGTGCTCGACGATCTGCTTGACGCGCTGCACCTGGTCCTTGTGGGCCACCAGCACGGCGTCGTCGGTCTCGACCACCACCAGGTTGTCGACCCCGATCACGGCCACGATGCGGCTCTCGGCGCGCACCAGCGAGTTCGACACGCCATCGAGATAGACGTCGCCGCGGGTGACGTTGCCGGCGGCGTCGCGCGGCTGGACCTCCCACAGCGCCGACCACGAGCCGACGTCGCTCCAGCCGATGTTGGCCGGCACCACCACCGCGTGGCTGGTGCGCTCCATCACCGCGTAGTCGATGGAGTCGGACGGGCACGACGTAAAGGCGGCCTCGTCGAGGCGGCAAAAGTCCAGGTCGCGGTAGCCCAGCCGCACCGACGCCTCGGCGGCGGCGTCCATCGACGGTTGGAACAGCGCCAGCTCGTCGAGGTAGGCGCGGGCGCCGAACAGGAACATGCCACTGTTCCAGGAATAGTCGCCGGCCTCGATGAATTGCCGGGCCGTGCTGGCGTCCGGTTTTTCAACGAAGCGGCTGACCCGGAACGCCTGGCCGCCGGCCAGCGGCGCGCCGCTCTGAATATAGCCATAGCCGGTCTCCGGCGCCGTCGGCACGATGCCGAAGGTGGCCAGCGCGCCGTCGGCCACCAGGCCGGCCGCGCGCTCGATGGCGGCATGGAAGGCCGGCACGTCGCCGATCACATGGTCGGCCGGCAACACCAGCATCACCGCGTCGGGGTCCTGCGCCAGCAGATAATGGGCGGCGGCGGCCACCGCCGGCGCCGTGTTGCGCCCAACCGGCTCCAGCAAAATGCCCAGCGGGGCCACGCCGGCCTCGCGCAGTTGCTCGGCCACCAGGAAGCGGTGTTCGTTACCACAGACGATCAGCGGCGCCTGCAGCAGCGGCTGGCCGGCCAGCCGCAATACGGTCGACTGCAGCATCGTGCGCTGCTCGACCAGCGGCAGCAATTGCTTAGGCAGCGCCGCGCGCGACAGCGGCCACAAACGGGTGCCGGCCCCACCGGACAGAATAATTGGGTAAATTTTCATACACTATTTCTTCGAGTTAAATTGTTATCGGCGTCGGAGCGACGCTTGTTGCGCCGGTCTCGCGCGTTGGCCCAGGCGTCCGGGTCGTACTCCGACGTGTGCTTCATGACGCCGGCCCGGTTCACACTATAATCTTTAAACACGATCATTTCGTCCAAGGAAACATCCGGTAACACTCGGGTATATTCGAACAGCACACTGCGCGTCACGCTGGCGCCTTGGCACAGATGGCTGCCGTGGCCGATCCACGTCGGCCCGACAATGGTCACGCCGGCCTCGATGCGGGTGCCGGAGCCGATGTACACCGGCCCCTCGATGCGAGTACCCTGCCAGTCGATGCTGGTGTTCAGGCCCACCCACAGACCGTCGTTGATCTGGATGCCGGGCACGTCCAAGTGGGCCACCTCGCCCATCAGCACGCTCTGGCACACTTCCCAGTAGTCGGTCACGCTGCCGATGTCAATCCAGTTGAAGGCGCGCGTCTGGGCGTAGAACGGCAGGCCCTTTTCGGCCAGCAGCGGGAACAGGTCCGAGCCGATGTCGAACGCGCAGTCCGACGGGATCAGGTCCATCACCTCCGGCTCGAAGATATAGATGCCGGTGCTGGCGAAGTTCGACAAGGCCTCGGCCTGCGACGGCTTTTCCTGGAACGACTTGATCCGGCCGTCCGCCTCGGTGACCACCACGCCGTAGCTGGAGACCTTGTCCCACGGCACTTCCTTGGTCACCACGGACGCCAGCGCGCCCTTGCGCTTGTGCTCGAACAGCGCCGACTTGATGTCGAGGTCGATCAGGGCGTCGCCGCACAGCACGATCGTGGTTTCGTCGAAGAAGCCGCCGAACTGCTGGATTTTCTTGATGCCGCCGGCCGAGCCCAGCGGCTGCGGCACGACCTCGCCGTCGTCGTTGGTGTAGCCCTCGAACGAGTAACCGATCTGCACCCCGTACTGGTGGCCCTCGCCGAAGTAGTCCTCGATTTTCTCGTGCAGGTAACTGACGTTGACCATAATCTCCTTGACCCCGTACTTCTCCAAGTGCTCGATCAGATAGGCCATCACCGGCTTACCCAAGATGGGGATCATCGGCTTAGGCAAATCGTAGGTCAGTGGCCGCACACGCGTACCCTTGCCTGCCGCCAGTATCATTGCTTTCATAGGAAACCGCTCCAGTAATCTGCTGTTGAGGTAGTGCCGGAGGCACCGGTAACAAGATTATAACATTGCAAGTGAATCCGCCACGCCGCCGTGCTGCGGTGCGCAACAATTTCCGCCGTAGCTTCAGTTGCGCACAAAAGCCGGCCAGTGGCGCCAGCCCAGCAGGCGTACCGCGCTGCGGTTGAGCGGTTGCTCAACCAGGCGGTACACCAAATGCGCGATCGCCACGCACAGCAGCGCCACCAGCGTCAGCACAACGTATGGCGAACGCAAGTGGAGCTTGGCCAGCATCACGCACAGCGCCGGCGCCAGGATGGGATGGATCATATACAGCGAATAAGAGCTGTCGCCCAGCGCCGCCAGCCCTGCGCGCAACCGCGGCGCTGCCGCCGTGTGCAGTGACAGCACTGATCCCACCAGCAACACGGCGCCGACATTAAAACTGGCGAGCAACGCATGATTCAACGCACGAAAATCAGCGCTGGACAGCATCCAGACCGCCGCCGCCAGCCCCGCCAGCGCCGCGACCGGCGGCAGCTGCCTGCCGCGCTGGTACAGGGCGCCCAGCACCATGCCGCACAGGAACAGCAGATTGAGCGAGCTGAAACAGACGCGCCAGAAGGCGGCCTGCTCATCGACGGCCAAGCCGATCAGCCACAGGCCGCCGATCACGATGGAACAAAACAGCAGCGGCAGCTGGCGCAGCCACAGCGCCAGTGCAAACACATAGTAGAAGAACATTTCATGCAGCAAGGTCCAGCCGACGCCATGCAAGGGTCGCACCTCGCCTTCTGCGTTGAGCATCGGGAACAACGCATACGAGGCCAGCGTGGACAGCAGATCGGGACGGTTGTGCAGCACTGCGGCCGGCACGGCGATGGCCACTGCCAGCTTCAACGTCGTCATCATCCAGTACATCGGGAACACGCGCGCCACCCGGCGCCGCAGGAACTGGCGCGCGCCCGTGGCATCGCGGCTGAGTCGGGAGCCAGAGAGCTGCATTACAAAACCGCTGATGACAAAAAAGATCGGCACGCCGGCCTCGCCGCCGTTCCACAAGGGGAAGCCGTTCTGGATGCGTTCGCCGATGTAAAACGTGATGTGGGTGACCAGGACCAGCGCGGCGGCGACAAAACGTAAGATTTGCAGGTTTTCATCACGCGCGGCGTGCTGCTGAGTGTTCATACGGACCTTTCGCTGCAAGCTTACAGCCTGAGAATATGGAGTAGCGCGCTCCCGGCCATGCGACAGCCGGGAGGTGGAGGGAGTGACTGCGGCCGCCAGAGCCTTAGCAGTTGCCCGAGGACTGCCAGCGCCAGGAGTCGGCGCACATGTCGGCCACGCCGCGCTCGGCCTTCCAGCCCAGCTCGCGCTCGGCGAGCGCGACCTCGGCGTAGCAGGCGGCGATGTCGCCCGGACGGCGGGCGACGATCTGGTACGGCACCGGCCGGCCGCTGGCGGCCTCGAACGCGCGCACCATTTCCAGCACGCTGTTGCCGCGCCCGGTACCGAGGTTGTAGGTGTGGACCCCGGGTCCGCCGGCCAGCTTGTCGAGCGTCTTGACGTGGCCCAGCGCCAGGTCGACCACATGGATGTAGTCGCGCAGGCCGGTGCCGTCCGGAGTCGGATAATCGTCGCCGTACACCGACAGCTGCGGCCGGCGGCCAACCGCCACCTGGGCGATGAACGGCAGCAGGTTGTTGGGGATGCCGTTCGGATCTTCACCGATCAGGCCGCTCTGGTGGGCGCCGACCGGGTTGAAGTAGCGTAGCAGCGCGATGCGCCAGTCCGGATCGGCCAGCGCCAGGTCGCGCAGCATCTCCTCGATCATCAGCTTGCTGCGGCCGTAGGGATTGGTGGCCGCCAGCGGGAAGTTCTCGACGATCGGCACCGAGGCGGGATCGCCGTACACCGTGGCCGACGAACTGAACACCAGCGTCTTGACACCGAACTTGGCCATCGTTTCGAACAGCACCAGGCTGCCGTTGACGTTGTTGTCGTAGTAACGCAGCGGCTGCGCCACCGATTCGCCGACCGCCTTCAGGCCGGCGAAATGGATCACCCCGTCGAAGCCGTGTTGGGCGAACAGGCTTTCGAGCCCGGCGCGGTCGCGCACATCGAGCTCGACGAACGCGAAGGGTTTGCCGGCGATGCGCGCGACCCGCTCGCGCACCGACAATTTGGCGTTCGACAGATTGTCCAGCACGACAACGTCATGGCCGGCCGCCATCAATTCCACGCAGGTATGCGAGCCGATATAGCCCATACCACCGGTAACCAGTATTTTCATTTGATCGACTCATTGATAGGGGTTGAGGAAGCCGTGGCCAGACCGGCATGCGGCGCCAGCAACGTCTCATAGTCGGCCAGGATGCGCTCCCAGGTGAACGCCTCCTGGTGGCGTTGCAGGCTGGCCGCGCCCATGCGCGCCAGCTGCGGCTGATCGTCGAGGATGGCGTCGAGCGCGCGCGCGCAGCCATCCTCGCCGTCGAAATAGGCGGCCTGGGGGCCGGCCACCCAGCGGTTGAACTGGTTGTCGTGCGCCAGCACCGGATTGCCGGCGCCAAGCGCCTCGACCAGCGACGGATTGGTGCCGCCGACCTGGTGGCCGTGCACGTACAGGCGCGCGTAATAGCGCAGCGCCTCGACTGCGGCCGGCTCGTAGACGGCGCCGACAAACAGCACCTCGTCCGAACCCGAGCCCGACACCAGGCGCTGGTAGTCGTGCGCCGGGTCGTATTTGCCCAGCACCACCAGCTTCAGGCCGCGCCGCTTGCGCGACCAGGCGCGCACCACTTCCAGGATCGAGTTTTCCGGCTCGGCGCGCGCGATCAGGATGGCGTAGCCGCCGGCCGTCACGCCGTAGCGCTGCAGCACACCAGCGTCGGCCTGGTCGATGCGGTTGGCGCCGTAGGCGATGGTGGTGATCTTGCCGCCGCTCACGCGCGAACGCAGGTGGGTCTTGATTTCCGGGTGGTCGGCGATCAGGTGGTTGCCCAGCCAGGCGCCAGCCCATTCGTTCAGGTAAAACCAGGCCTTGGCCACCATGCCCCACTTCTGGCGGCGCCACTCGATGCCGTCCATGTTGAAGAAATTGGTGATGCCCTTGAGGCGGTACCACAGGCCGAACACAGCGGTGTTGTAGCCCAGCGTCAGGACCAGGCCCGGGGTCCTGGCCGCGTGCAGCGTCGATTTCCAGTCGAACACGATGGTGCCCAGCGCGCCGCCCTGGGTGACCGGTATATGCACCCGCTGGACGCCGCGCCAGGCATCCTCGTACACCTTGTCGCCCTCGTCCTGCTGGCAGTAGACGATCACCTCCCAGCCGCGCTCGACCAGGTACAGCGCCAGGAACTGCGCAAAGGTTTCAAAGCCGCCGTGGCTGGCCGGCACGCCCCGGGTACCGAGGATTTTAATCAGTTTTCTGCTCATTATGGTTGTACTCCGAGATCCGCATACAGTTGCAAGGTGGCGCTGACATAGCCGGCGCGGTTGAAGCGCTGCTCGACCAGCGCGCGGCCGGCGCGGCCGGCCCGCTCGACGGCGCTGTCGGGCAGCGCCCGCACCCGCCGCAGCACGTCGGCCAGTTGCTCGACGTTGCGGCTTTCAAAGGTCCAGCCGGTTTCGCCCTCGTCTATCATCTCCGGGATGCCGCCGATGGCCGCGCCAATCACCGGCTTGCCGAAGGCATAGCTTTCAAGCACGCTCATCGGCGCGTTTTCATACCACTCCGACGGCAGCACGACGGCGCGCGCGCCGCGTATCAGCGCGTGCAGGTCGGCGCCGGTCTTGTAGCCCAGGAACTCGACGTCGCCCTGCAACTGCGCCTGCAGCGCCAGCAGCGCCTCCTGTTCCGGACCGGTGCCCACCATCTTCAGCTTGACGCCGGCCGCGTGCGCCGCGCGCAGCAGCGTGGCGCCGCCCTTCTCGACCGCCAGCCGGCCGAAGAACAGGAAGTAGTCGCCGGGAGCGTAGTCCGGCGCGAAGCGGCTGGCATCGACGTAGTTGGGGATGTAGACGAACTTGTCGCGCGGCCAGCCCCACTCGATGAACTTCTCCATGAAGAAGCGGCTCGGCACCACCACCTTGTCCAGGTATTTCTGGTAGGTGTTCAGGCGCCGGTGCAGCAGGCTTTCCACCGCGACAATGCCGCTCGCGCCCAGCGAGCCGCGCACGCAGCGGTGCTTGACGACGTTGAGCACGCTGCCATCCTTGCAGCGCTCGCAGATGCCGCCGTCGTTGAGCATCTTGTAGGCCGGGCAGGCAATCTTCAGGTCGTGCGCCGTCATCACCGTGGGCACGCCGGCCGCCGACAGGGTCGACAGGATGGACGGCGACAGGTGGTGGTAGATGCAGTGCAGGTGGGCCACGCCGGGCCGGAAATCGCGCAGCAGTTGCTTGAGTTTTTTCTGCGCCTCGAACGAATACACCACCTTGGCCGCCATGCCCAGCTTGTCGGCCAGCCCGTAGGCGTGGCCGAACTCGAGCTCGTCGACGAAATACCTGGACCACGGGGTGTCGAAATTCTTCGGGTGATGCATTGAAAAGAAACCGTTTTCCCAGCCCAACTCCTCCATCAGCGCCGCGTGCTCCAGATAAACGACATCCGAGCCGCCGCGGCGGTAGTGGTAATTGTTGATGCTCAGCAGGCGCTTCGTCATGCAGCACCGCCGGCGGCGACAACCCGGGGCGGCGGCACCAGTTCCAGCAATTCGCTGCCATGCGTCCATTCGGCGATATAGTTGCTGTTCTTGCCGTAGCTGTTATCGCTGATACGGTTGGGAATGCTCAGCAGTGAGGACAGGATGTGAGCGTGCAAGCGGTCGCTCTCGACCCGTTCGTACTGCGAGAACAGGGCCACCGAGCGCGCAATGAAGCGCCGTGCCTGGGCGATCCACAACCGTCCCTCCAGGTTGGCGAACGGCTTGTTGATACCGAGCCGCTGGGCGTGGTAGATGCTGCGCTCGGCCACCTCGGGCAGGAAGAATCCCCAGTTCTTGCCGATCAGGTCTTCCCAGTCGAAGGTGTTGTCCTGCTGATCCAGCGCGCCAGCCTGGGCCTCGCTGTCGCGCCGGCGCAGATACAACACCGGGCGCGTCGGCGCCGCCGCGCGCGCGATCGGCCACAGCTGGTGCGCCATGTCCGGCAGCAGATACACATTGGGCGTCATCTGCCGCGCCAGCGCCGCCGAGCGCTGGTCGCGCACGCAGATATGCAGGTCCGGATGGGCCGACAGCAGCGCGCAGCTGGCCTGGAACTTGGCCGGGTCGGCGAAGTGTATGGTCTGCGGCATGATGACCACGCGGTTGTGCGGCAGCGCGGCGATGATGCGCTCGCGGAAAGCCTGGAACGGCCCGTAGATGTCGCCGAAATTGCCGCCGCCGTGAAACACGATGACGTCGTCCCGCCCGGCCCACTGGGGCGAATAGTTGAAGTACATCCCCAGCCTGGCGACGTTCAACTGGTACTTCTCGAAAAACCGCAGCGTCCCGTTCATAATCAGCAGGTCGCCGACATTGCCGTGGAACGGCAGGTCCAGATAGTGGAGAGGGCGATTGGTCAGCAGCGGCAGCAGCACTTCGTGCTTGGCCGCCAGCCCCGACATGATGTCAGCATGCTTGCTCATGGGTTTCCTTAGGTTGCTTGAGTTGATCGTTGAATTGAGCGTGAAAAAGGCCGCACTCAGTGCGGGGCGCTGGACACCTGGCCCGCGGCGCCGACGCGGTCGAGCACGCGCAGCCGCAGCGCCGTGCCGGGATCGAGTTCGAACTTGCGGCCAAAATACTTGCCGCTCTCGGAAAGGCGGCCATAGTCCTTGTCCGTCAGCAGGTCCGGCCCGGTGCCGTTGCCATCCCAGTACAGCGCGTGATTGGCCGACGCCATCCGCAGGGGCAAGCCGGCCGCGACCGCGTTGTGCAGCAAGGTGTGGACATAGGACTCGTCCGGAATATGGCAGCGCTGGTAGTGTGCGGTGAACGCCGGCAGCGCCTGGCGCGCCTGCAGCAGCCACTGCGCGGTCCGGCGATTGACGCCAAACCACTGGGCGCCGACCGCGTAGCCGTGCAGGCTGTGGGCGTCGAGCAGGCGCTGGCCGGAGCGCGCCGCCAGCCGCAACGTCAAGCGACCGGCGCGCTGCGCCAGGCGGCCAAGGACATCCTTGGCCGGCAAGGCGACGCGCAGATTGATCGAGCCGAGGTCGCGATGCGCATATTGGCTGCCGGCCGCCCAGATGCTGGCGCGCCGTCCGATGCGCCGCAACAGCGCCGAGCGCGGCAGATAGCGCCAGCCATGGCTGTGGAGTATCTGCTCGGTCGACACCGGCAGAATGTCAATCATGGCGTCCGGCTGTTGCGCGAGCAGATAGGCCTCGAAGCGGGCGATCTCCTGCAGCGGCAGGCAGCTTTCGGATAACAACTGGAAGTGGGTGACGGCGGGATCGTCCAGCGCGCGCGCCATCAGCCGGTAGGTGGCCTCGACCAGCGACCAGTCCCCCCAGGCGGTCGCCACCGGATGCTCCAGCAGCGTGATATTGTCGCCGTGCGGGGCGAAATCTGGCTGCTTGGAAAAGTCGTGGTGCACATAGACCGGGTGGGGATACACTGCGGCGGCGATCTGCTCCACGGCGGCGGTCGACTGTTTGGACGAAAGCACGCCGAAGGCGATGGTCGGCCTCTCAATGGCCTCGGCCGGCTCCAGTGGCGGCAGTTGCCGGCGGCTGCCGGTCAGGTCACTCACGAAATCGCGCACCATTTCTCCACAAATAAAGTAACCCAACACGCTGTAGACCACCCCTGACAGCAGGGCCGCCAGGTACCAGATCATCCCCAGCTCCTTCAAACCAAGGCAGATGAGCGTCGACACGGCCATGATGGCCAGCACCTGGGCGCTGGTGAACCAATCGTGGCGGAAGCGGAAGCCGAACGCGTCCATGCGCCGCTGTACCCACGCGTTCGCCACCACCAAGCCGATGATGTTAGCGAGAGGAAATGACACCGCGCCCCACGCGGGCAACATCAGCACCGCCAACAGCACCGAGGCCGCCAGCACGATATTGGAGGGAATCAGGACCTTGTAGATTTCCACGGTCTGCACCAGCAGTTCCAGTTGCTGGCGCTGAGTTTCCAGCAATAATACTACAAACAATGCCAGTAAGATAACAGCAACCTCGGTCCCGTACTTGCCGGCAGACATCCACTTGATCGCTTCCGGCCCTCCCACAGCCAGCCCGACAAACGCCGCGCCGATGCACAGCATGTTGATCTGCAGGACCTTGCCGGAGATGCGCGCGGCGTCGGCGAAGTTGCGCTGCTGGGCATAGCGCGCCACCACCACGGGGCGGATCAGGCCCACCAGCAACTGCGCCGGCAGGTAGCGCTTGACATACTCGTACAGCGACTGCGCAAAGCCGTAGCTGGCCATGGCGACGTCGGCCAGCATGCGCCCGCCAACGAGCCTATTGGTGTTGCCGCCGTAAGGCAGGATGGCCAGGTGCTGCGCATAGCCGGCCAGTGCGAAGCGGCCGATCTGGCGCAAATGGCGCCGCAGCCAGTGGGCGTCGTCGGCCGGAATCGCGCTGCCCTCGGCCCCCTGGCGCAGCATGTGCAGGACGCCATACAGCATCACCAGCAAGCCCAGCACGTCGCTGGCGACCTCAACCCAAATGACGTCCAGCAGGCGCACGTCGTGGCCGTTGGACAGGTACAACATGCCCGCCAGACGCGTCACCGCGCTCAGCGAAAAGGCGAACTGCGCGTTGGCCTGATGCAGCGTCGATTCCAGGATTTGCGACAGGAACTGGCTGGTCGAGCGCACGAACACCAGCAGCAGGAACAGGCGGAACGGCCCGATCTCGTCGCCAAGGCCGATCAGCGGCGCCAGGTGATTGGACCACAGGAAGGCCAACAGCGTGGCCAGCAGCAGCACGCCCGAACGCAGCAGCACCGAGCCGCCGACATAGCGCCGCAGCGCCTGCTGGTAGTGCTGGGCGTACAGTTCCGGCACATAGCGCAGCAGCGCGTGGGCCAACCCCAGGCCAGACACCGCAGTCAGCGTCTCCACCAGCGCCACCAGCACCGAATACGAGGCGAACTGGTCCACCGGCAGCAACCGGATCACCAGCACGATACCTAGAAATCCAGCGATCGATGATATGCCTTTGCCTAGCAAAAAATGTAACAACCCGCGTACAACGCGGTCACGGCCGTAACGTAGCCCCATGGTCTTTTCTAGCTCCTACCCTGTTAATTTGCTTGACACGCACAGCGCTTGTGCTCCGCGCCGGGGCCGCGATGCCGCAGCGGGGCGACTCAGTCCGCCCGCCGCAGCAGTTGTTGATATGTCAGGCGAACGGCCTCGGCGATAATCGGATAGGTACGCGCGGCCGCCACCCACGCCGGCCCCTTGGCGCCCATCTGTTCGGCCTGGGCGGGATGCTCGAGCATCCACGCCAGCGCCTCGGCGAACGCCGCCGGGTCCCACGCCACACACAGCCCGGCACCGCTGTCGCGAATGATAGCCGATTGTTCCGGATGATCATTGCACACTACGGGGCGGCCCATCGCCATGTATTCCACCAGCTTGGTCGGCGAAGTGGAGGCCAGTATTTTGCTGGGATAAAACGGCGACACGCACACCGCAGCCGAACTCGACAGCGCCCACGCCTCCTCGATCGGAACCTGTCCGGTGAAGCGCACCGCCTCGGCCAAGCCCAGCTCGGCCACCTGGCGCTGCAACGCCTCGCGCTCGTGCGGGAAGTCACCGTCGCCGACCATCAGCAAGGTGGCTTCAGGGCAGCGCCGGCGCAGCAGCGCGAACGCCTCGATCAACACTTGCAGGCGGCGCACCGACGCCATCGTGCCGAGGTACACCACCCGCCCCGGCACCACCGGCACGGCGCGCGCGGCGGCCCAGTCCAGCAAGCGCTGCGGCACCCCCATGGGCACCGGCGTCATGCGCCCGACGGGGATGCCGTAGGCCGCCAGATCGCGCAGCATCTGCTCGCTCTGGACGAAATTGTGGTCGGCGTGGCGCATCACCACGCGGTACAGCGTAAACATCGCCAGCCGTCCCTTGAGCGCCAGCAGCGCGCCCTTGAGACCGCCGCGCTCGCGCGCCAGCTCCAGCGCGTGCTCGGGAAACGGATAGGAGCACCAGTAGACGAAGCGCTTGCCGCTCAGGCGCGCCGCGGCCAGCGCCAGCAGCGACACCAGATATTTGTCGCGGGTTTGCAGCACATCGTAGCGGCCGCGCGCGGCGCGCAGCATGTGGCCGGCGTCGCTGAGCCAGTAGGCCAGGCGGCTGCCGAACCGGGCCAGAGCGCCGCCGGCGTAGCGGCGCGGCACCTGACAGGCCTGGCTGAAATAGTCACGCTGTCCGGCACGCGGGTCGACGCTGTCGGCGGCCATGAACCAGGCGGTGTCGACCTGCAATGGCGGCAGCGACTTGGCCACCAGCTCGGACAGGTCTACCCGGTAGGCAGGATAGGGATCGATGATGGAATAATAAACGCTGATGTTCGGACTCTTCATGGATGCTTTCTTCGCTCAATATGGCCACCCCGGCCAGCGCGCTCATGACGATTCCGATTTTCCTCTACACAGATACAGCACAAACACGGCGGCGCCGTCCGCCAGGACGGCGCGCTCCGTTTACTTGGCAATCAGCGTCGGATCAATCGCAAACGTCGAGACGCTCTCCGGGTACAACGTCACACTCGCCTCGCCGTTGGTGTCGAACTGCATCACCGCCGTTTCCTTGGTCGCCGCGACGGCCGATTTGTACGAGTAATTGCTCGACGCGCTGCCGGTCTTGTTGACGTGGTTGAACGCAACATTCAGTTTCAGCGACTTCAGTGCCGGGATCTTGAACTTGACGACGATTCTCTGCGCGCTGCGGTTGACCGCCCAGATGGAATACTTCTTGCGGGCGTCGTCGCTCATGGTCACCGCGCGGAAATCGTAGCCGCCGCCGTAGGCGCTGACGTTCTTGCTGGAGGTGGTCGAATCGAGCACGTTCGGCAGCATGGACGCGCGCAGCGCCGTCATCGCCACCATCGTCGCAGCCGGATAGGCGTCGACGCCGGCCGGTTGGTGCATGATCGGCCACGGTCCGTTCGTCGCGTGCAGCGCGTGCACCATGTTGCCCTTGATTTCGGGAATCTGCGCGGCCGCGATCAGGAAGTCGGCCACACCCAGCGCGGCGGTCATGTCGGCCGTGCCTGAATACAAATAGCTCCAGTCTGCCTTGGCGAACGCCCCCGGCGGCACCCGGCCATGTTCGGTGACCCAGATCGCCGGCGTGGACACGCCGCCGCTCTTGGCGTTGTTGATGGCCCGGCAAGCGGAATACATCTTCTGGTTGATCGGCTGGCCATTGGGTTCGCCGTCATAGTAAAGGTGCATCGCATAGTCCTTGACCACGTCCTTCAGCGACGCCGCCACCTTGGTGTTGTAGACAGTCGCGGTGACGGTCGGCAGCGACGCATATTCCTGCAGGAAGCTGACGAACTTGGCGGCGGGATCGGCGGCCAGGATTGCGGTCTTCACTTCCGCCGCCTTGGCATTGACCTTTTCCGGCTGCCAATAAATCGGCGCCCGGTCAAGCTCATTGCCCAGTTCCCATCGGAATATGCCCGGCAGCCCTGCATCACGCTCCTTTTTCATGAAGGCCGCCAGCTTGCCGGCGGCATCGGCGAGTTGCGTAGCAGGTAACTCGTCCGCAGTCGTACCGTACAAGTTAGCCACATACCATGCTTGGCCACCAACGTCGCGCACAAATTTTAAATACTCGTCGGGACCGAACTTCACCACCCCAGCGTTAGCCCAGGTAACCTGCTTCTTCGCCACGCGTTGATCCAACGGCCCCACTGCCACGGACCAGTCGAAATAATTGGAGTTGGAACCGCCGGGGTAACGATAGACGGCGCCGGGGAAATTCGCCTTCAAGTAGGCGATGGCTGCAGGGCGTACCCCACCAATCACCGCGCCGGTCGACGACTTGATTGTCGGATCCCACAAGGCCGACTGAAACTCCATCCATTCCAGGTTGAAACCGAAAAACGACGACGTCAATACATGTCGTGGCGTGGTCGTCACTGCGGCAACGGCGTGACTGTAGTCGCCGCTCTTAATTGCCACCATCGCGGCGCAATTGGCGATCGCGGGTTCTTGAGCCTGACAGGCGGAAACCGCCAACGCGCAGCCTAACAATACAGGAAATTTCATGGCGATTCTCGCTTAATGTTGGTGATGGCGATCAGGTATCCCAAGACCAGGAATAGTAATGTCTGGAAACTGATGTCGCTGACAAAATAATTATTATGCAGCAAATTAATACCGTAAAGCACAATCGATATCTCAGCAGTCTTAATCAACGGCCATTGTGTTGTACCACGCCATTTTGCTTCAAGCATCACCGCCTGTCGATACGCAGTCCACAACATTAGCAAGATCGCCAGCGTTCCCAGCAAGCCCACCTCCCACAATAACGATGAAACCCCGGTCAGACCGATGGCATATCCGGCATAGCGCTTGGTGGCCAGCGTGGAATCCATCAAAACCGAAGTTGAGTTCGTCTCCCCCGGCCCGTGGCCGATCAGCGCGTGCCAGATTTCGTCGGAATGCGCATGCTCCTTGAGCCAGAAGGTATACACCGAACTCCGGTTGAGCACCGCATTGCCATAACCGCGATTGCCAAAATTATACGCAACGCTTTCAACCATGTCGTCGCTCACCGAGCCTGCCCGCTGCCCTTTGGCGCCTGGGAGAGCGGAATACGCCATGAAGATCATGCCTACCAGCATCATTGTGACCGCGCCACCCGCCAGGAAACGCAGCGGCTCCTTCAGCACGCGATCGCGGAACAGCAGAAAAAACGTCACCGGCAACAACAAAATGATGATCTTCGCCTCGCACAACGCGATAGGCACCATGCAAATCACACCGTAGCCCATTGCTTTTTTTGTGCTGAAAGCACCAATCCGCCATTGCGCGGCCACCAGCGCGATCGCCATCACGTCCAGCAACGCCAGGCTAGAACTGCGGCCACCGCCATTCATCGAGCCACCGAAGGTACCGGCCACGATATCGACCGCGACAATCCCCTTGGCTGCGTCGGCGATGCCAGTGCGCATCGGCACTAGAACCAAAAACTGGTGCAGCACGAACGGCACCTGCAGCACCGCCAGCAGCAGCAAAAACTTCATCAAGCGGCCTGCCTCCCGTTCCGAGTAATTGATATAGCAACATACCAACATCACGCCCCAGACCTGGAAATAACCTTTGAAACCCACCAGTGCATCCATCCCCCCGCTCCAGTTGGCCAGCGTGGAGATCAGAAACACAATAAAAAACATCATCGCCCAGCGCAAAAACGGCTGCGGCGGACGGTAGGCGGCACCGCGGCGGGCAGCGCGGCCGTAGGACAGCTCGAAGGCCGCCACCAAAGGCAATGCGAGCGCCAATAACGCAAAGCCCCATTTGGCCGCGCCAAGCGCAGGAAAATACAGTTCAATCAGGCCAGCGGCGGCCAACGCCCCCAGCAGCACCGCCCATATCCCAATACGCGGCTTGAACAGCAGGACCGGCCCAGCCACCAGCGCAACCAACACCGCCAATACTGGATAAATGCCTGCAGCCAACAACAAGCCGACCAGGGAGGCCAGCGCCATGCCGGCCAGCCATACCCACGTGATCCGGGTCGGCCGTAGATCTGGCAGCTGCAAGCGTGGGCGGCGCAGCACCCGAGTCAGACGCCCCGCCAAGCCGATCGATGGTTCCATAGTTTCCTTTACATCCCGGATGCCGCCCAGCCGCTTGCCGAGATCATCAGCGCAGACCGGAAAGCTGCTCCCTGGCCGGGGCGCTCAGCGACGCCAGCAGGTCGTTAATAAATTGCTCTTGATCCTTGAACGCACGCGCCGTGTCGTTGTCAATCGACGACACCCGGAACAGCAGCCCGTCCGGGATCTGGCCAGCCATCGCGTAGTGCAGCTCGGCGAGCTTCTTCTTGCTGCCGCCGAGCACCGCGCGGTCGCCCACCATGGTCCAGTAGGTCACCGGCTCGGCGCGATTGGGGTACTGCGCGGTCTCGAGCCGGCGCACCGGGATCGTGCCGCCGCCCACCCGCACCTCGCCGACCGTGCTGGCGTTGAGCTGGAAGCCCTGGGCCGGGTAGCAGATTTCCGGATAATGGACCTGCATGCCGTCGCGCTGGTCGCCGCCATAGGCGATCGACAGCATGATGCGCTCGCCGTCGCGATTGACATAGGTGCGCGACAGGGTCTGGGTATAAATCTTCCTCAGCGCCGCCTCGGTCTGTGGATTGACCACCGCGCCGGCGCGCTCCTGGTCCTCGCGCCACTCGCCAAAGGCGTGCGGAATCGTGGTTTCCAACGGCAGGCCCGGGCGCACGCTCGACAGGTAGGTGCTCGGCGTGACCAGCTTGGTGGCGCCGGCTGACACCAGCATCAACGCCCCGGCTACGCCGCTCACCAGCATTTTCTTGTTCATACAGCCTCCTTGGCGCGGCGCAGGCGCAGCGCGACAATCCATTGCAGCAGCGTGTCGAGGCTGATGATCAGCACCAGCGCGCTGATGAACAACACCATGCCGGCGAAGCCGTGCAGGAAGCCCTGGCCGGCGGCGTCGCCGAAATAGTAGGTGATCAGCGTCAGCGTCATCACCCGGATCACGTTGGCGGTAAACGAGATCGGGATGATCAGCACCGCCAGCATCGTGTTGCGCAGCGCCGACGTGTGGCGCACCACGTTCAGGTAGAACAGGCCCAGCGACTCGAGCGTGAGCAGCGTCTGCAGGCCGGCGCAGGCGTCGGCCACCATCAATTGGTACTGGCCAATCTGCAGGATCACGCCCATGCGGGCGATCGGGAAGCCCAGCGCGTACAGCACGTGCTCGGTCACGTAGGACACCGCCATCTTCATCGGCAGCGTCAGCGCGCTGACGATGTCGCCCGGCAGCGGCAGCATGAACAGCATGAAGAACAGCGGGAACCATTGCACCCGCAGCGCGCGCGCGCCGCACATGAGCAAGATTGTGGCCGTGAGCAGCCACAGGAAGGAACCGAGCTCGAAGATCACGATGCCCTGGGAGCGGCCGGCGATGTAGGCCAGCAGGCCCAGCACCAGCACCGTCCAGCCGGCGAGGTACGACGGCTCGTTGCTGGCGGCCAGCATCGGCATCCAGTTGCGGTACAGCAGCCATAGCGCCAGGCAGACGATGATCGGGCCGTGCGCCTGCTCCTCGGTCGACCAGATGCCGTTGGCCATGTCGTAGAACGTCGGCACATACAGTATCAGCAGTCCCAGCACCACCGGCCACCAGCGCGGCACGGCCGCCTTCAGGCCGCTCAGACTGGGCGCCTGCATCGTTGCCACCGTCTGTTCCATCAGAAGTCCACCAGCACCGCGCCGATCACCTGGGCGCCGCTGTCGTTGAGCTGCTCTGTCACGGCGCGCACGTCGCGCACCATCGAGCGGTTCTTGCGCACCGCCAGCAGCACGCCGCCGACGCGGGCAGCCACCGCCAGCGCGTCGGACGCGGTCGACAACGCTGTGCCGTCGTACAGCACGATGTCGTGCAGAGCCTCAAGGCGCTTGCCCAGCGCGGCGAAGCCGCCGCGGTTGAGCAATTCCTGCGGATTGGGCGGCAAGGTGCCGGCCGACAGCACCGACAGCGACACGAAGGAATCGATCTTGGCCACCGCGTCGATGTCGGCGCGGCCGGCAAGAATGTCCGACAAGCCCTGGCGGCCCTTCAGATTGAAGATGTCGGCCTGGCTTGGCGCGCGCAAATTGGCGTCGACCAGCAACGTGTTTTCGCCCAGTTGGGAGAACACCACGGCCAGGTTGGCGGCCAGCATGCTGACGCCGTCGCCGGAGTCGATGCCCAGCACCAGCAGCGACTTGTGGTTGGAGAACCAGCGCAGCATCAGCTGGCTGCGCACGGCGCGCAGCGTTTCCACCTGCGGCGTAAACGGCGCGTAGGCCGCCGTCAACAGCGGCGAAAACTGCGACTCGCCCTTCTGCAGGTATGGGTAGTCGAACTGGCGCGCCAGCACCTGCTGGATGTCGGCCTCGGTGATCAGGCCCAGGCGCTGGGCCGCTTCGCCGAAGCGGATGCCCAGTTCCTTCTGCATGCGCAGCACGCGCTCGGCGCTCTCCGGGGTGATCTTGCCCGATTCCAGCAACAGACCGCCTATGCTCGAATCACCCTTTTGCGGCAAGACCGCGACTGCTGGATTGGTTACAGTTTGCATGGTGGCCTCTTCAGTTGAGCTGCAGCGCACGGCTCAGCAATAGTTTTTTCTTCTTCCCCCGGCCCTTGGCGTTCCAGTCGATCACGCCCAGCACCGGCACGCCCAGCGCGTCGGTCAGGTCCATGTCGGAGCGCACGCGGCGGTCCAGCATCTCGGCCAGCATGCCGATGCCCAGGCCCAGCGCCGCGCCCACCACCAGCGACAACACGGTGTTGAGCAGCAGCTTGGGCGAATACGCGTCGTTCGGCGCCACGGCCGGATTGAGGATGGCGATGTCGGACTGCTCGGCAGAACCCTCGATGCGGGTCTGCGACAGGCGCTGCGAGGTGGCGTCAAAGGCGCGCTGGGCGCTCTCCACATCCTTTTGCAGCACGTTGAGCTCGTCGCGAGTGCGGTTCAGCTCCAGCACCTTGATCTTTTGCGCGGCCAGCGCGGCGCGGATCGACGCCTCGCGTTGCGCCAGGATCTGGGCGTTGCTGCCGATGCTGCTGGAGGTCAGACGGGTTTGTTTTTCCAGCTCGGCGCGCAACTGGTCTACTTCCGCCTTGGCGCTCTGGTATTGAGGATGGTTCTTATCCAGACGCTGGGCGATGTCGGCAAGCTTGCCCTGGGCCATGCTCAGACTGACCTTCAGGTTCTGGATCAGCGGATTACTGGCCACATCGGGCGAATCGGCACCGGAGGCGGCGCGCTGGCGCGATTGTGCCTCAGCGGCCTGCCCCTGCGCCAGCACCAGTTGCGCCGACAGGTCGTTGAGGCGGTTCGACTCGACGTCGAGGCGGTTGTCCAGGCTGACGATGCCGGTTTCCTGCTGATACTTTGACAAGCGGCTCTGCGCCGCTTCGGCGGCGTCGCGCAGCACCTTGGTCTGTTCGCTGAAGTAGGTGGTTGCCTTCTTCATCGGGTCGACTCGCAGCTGGATGCTGACCTTCTGGTATTCCTCGGCAAACGCGTTGGCGACGGCGGCGACAAATTGCGGATCAGCGCCCTTGAAGCTGATTTCCACCACGCTGCTCTCGCGCGCCGGCACGATGTCGAGCTTCTTCAGCAGCAGGTCGGCCAGCCAGTCGCGCACCGTGCCCTGGCCATGGTTGGCCTCGTTGAACTGCTGGATCACGGCGGGGCTCTGCGCCAGCCTCAGGCTGTCGACCACGTGCAGCGCGACGTTCTTGCTGCCGATGATGTCGATCTGCGTCGCGATGTAGCCCGGCATCAGCTGGCCGGGCATGGTGATGCCGGTGACAGGATCAACGCCCTTGTAGTTGAGCAAGACCGTCGATGTCGCTTTATAGCTCTTCGGCAGCAACAGGCTGACCACCACCGTCACGGCCACCGTCAGGCACAACACCAGCAAGATCAAGCGCTTGCGGGCTCGGACTATCAGCAGAAATTGGGAGAAATCCATGGCGACACCTTTGCTTCAACAAAAAAATGGGATTAAACCGGAGCGTGGCCGCCCGCCTTAGAACAAGCTTTCCTTGACGAACACCACGTCGTCCGGCTGCAGCAGGTCGTCGTGCTGGGCATCGAGGGTCTGCAGCTTGCCGTCGGCGCCGCGACGCTTGATCTTAATGCCGCGCTCGGTGCCGCGCGCGGTCAGGCCACCGCCGGTCGACAGCGCCTGCACTACCGTCATTGCGCGCTCCAGGCGGAACACGCCGGGACGCTGAACTTCGCCGTAGATGTAGAAGCGTGGCGCGCGCTCGACATAGATGACATCGTTGCCGGCCAGTTCGAAGTCGCGGCCGAGCTCGGCGGTGCGAACCATGTTGACGATGTCGATCTCATCGCGGCTGGTCTTGCCGCCGCGCTTGCGGATCAGGGCAACCGTATCGCCGCCTTCGGCATTGATGCCGCCGGCCAGCGCCATCAGGTCCAGCACGCTGCGCTTGCCGTCGATGGGGTAGCGGCCTGGGCGGTTGACCGAGCCCAGCACCGACACCTGCTGGCTGGTCAGCACGGTAACGAGCAGGTTCACTTGCGGCTTTTTCACGAAGCCGCCCGATTCCAGCAGGCCGGCGATTTTCCTCTCCACCGCCGAGGCGCTCAACTCGGCCACGCCGACCTCACCGATCAACGGGAAGGTGATGCTGCCGGCCTCGCTGACGCGGGTCTCGGTGGTCAGGTCGGGATTGCCGAACACGGAAATCTTGACCACGTCCCCCGCCCCCAGCAGCAGGTCGGCCGCCATGGCGCCCCCCGCAGCCAGCGTCAGCAACAAGGAAATCAGCACGTACTTTAATTGTTTCATAATCATACCCAGGTCGATGGTCGGGAAATACGTCATGGCTTAGCGCAAGGCTGCGGCGCCGCGCTCGTTCGCCTCGCTGGGCGCGCCGGTCTGGGCCGGCGTGGCCGCCGCCGGTGCCGCAGCCGCCGGTGCCGCGGCGGCCGGAGCCGGTGCAGCCGCCTTGTTCAGGTATTCGATCTTGGCGGTGGCGCGCAGACGCGCCACTTCCGCGTCCGAGGCCGCCTTGCTCTTCTTGTTCATCAGGAATTGCTCGATCTGGCCGGCCGCTACTTCCAGCGTCACCGGCGCCTCCTTGATGTCGGCGATCGAGATCAGCAGGGTGCGCTCGCCTTCGCTGATGGTAAACAGCTGTCCCTTGCTCATGGCCAGCAGCTTGACGGTCAGCTCCGGCGGCAGGTCGGACGTCGAACGTGTTACCTGGGTGCGCGCAAACTTGAGTTTGTGCGCGTCCAGGTAGGCGGCCACTTCCTCGATCGACTTGGCGGCGTCCATGGCGGCCTTCAGGCCGGCATCCATATCGCGGCTGGAGATGACCAGCTGACGCATGTCGATTACCTTGCGGTTGCTGAAGAAGCCGGGGTTCTTATTGAAATAGTCCTCGATCTCGGCACGCGTCGGCCGCGCCACGGTGCCGATGTGCTTTTGCAGATAGGCCTGGGCCAGGATCAGCGCCTTGGCGCGCTCGACCGCCTGCAGCACCTTGGGGTCGCGATCGAGCTTTTCCTTGACGGCCTCGCTGTTGAGCAACTGGCGGTCGATCAGCGACTCCAGCAACTGCTTGCTGGCCTGCTGCTGCTGCGCGGCCGACACGCCGGCGCGCTGCAGTTCCTCGTTCAGCTGAAGCGCGGTGATTTCTTCGCCGTTCACGCTGGCCAGAGACTGGCCAGGCTTCTTTTCCTTTTCGCCGCAACCGGCCACAGCAGCCGCCAGCGCCAACACCACGACCGCCGCAGTCCAACGTGCCGCCCGCGCCTGCGGCGCGGTGGCCGTATCCATTCCATCATTGTGCTTCAAGTTTATCTCCAGATAGTTGCCATCAGATCAAAGTCCGGAATCCGTGCCTGCCTGGCGGCGGTCCGCGGACCGCTTCCTACCAGCAAACACACTATTCTTCCGTCGCGAACATCCGCCAGGCCGCAACTGCACTGAGCGGCAAAGTATGGTCGGAAGTTTCACATATGTCAATATGCAAGACATATTATCAACTTTTTATTTTGCAGTGCGCCATGGTGACTGCCCTCTATTAATATTCCCTTAACGTTACAAAACTAAAACGCGTTTTCGCGCTTCAGCACCACCGTCACCGTCCGCAAAATAATCCACAGGTCCAGCCACAACGACCAGTTGCGCAGGTAGGCCAGGTCATATTGAATGCGCGCCTCCATCTTGTCCAGTGTTTCGGTCTCGCCGCGTAGCCCGTTCACCTGCGCCCAGCCGGTGATGCCCGGCTTGACCTTGTGACGCAACATATAACCTTTAATCAACTTGCGGTACTGTTCATTGTGCGCCACAGCATGTGGCCGCGGCCCAACGATGCTCATTCTGCCTTGCAGCACATTAATGAATTGCGGCAACTCGTCGAGGGAACTGCGGCGCAGGAAAGCGCCCACGCGGGTGACGCGCTGATCGTTGCGGGTGGCCTGGGTGACCTTGCTGCCGTCCTCGGCCACCGTCATCGAACGGAACTTGTAGACGATGATCTCCTCGCCGTACAGCCCGTAGCGGCGCTGGCGGAAGATCACCGGGCCGGGCGAGGTGGCGCGCACCGCGATCGCGATCACCAGCATGATGGGCAACAGCAGTACCTGGATCAGCAGCGCCAGCACGATATCGCTGAGGCGCTTGACCAGGCTGTTAAGCCCGGTAAACGGCGTTTCGCAGATCGCGATCACCGGCATGCCGCCGACGTTGTCGAAGCGGGCCTGCACCAGGTCGAACACATAGATGTCCGGAAGAAAGTAGACCGAGGCAGTGGTGTCCTGCAGCTCGGTGAGCAACTTGCGGATGCGCGGCTGGGCCGACATGGGCTGGCTGATGAAGATCATCTTGATGTTGTGCTGGCGCACATAGGAGGCTATATCGGCCATGTTCCCCAGCACCGGCTGACGCATATTGGAAGGACGGCGGTCTTCGGTGCGGTCGTCGAAATACCCGCGCACGCACATGAACAGATTGGGGTGGCGGCTCACCGTCTCGGCGAACTTCACGCTGACGTCGTTGGCGCCGACCATGATCACCGAGCGCGTCTCGCTGCTCTCGACGCCCCTGCGGATACTGGTCTGGCGCACCACCAGGTGGCTGGCCAGCAGCGCGAACGGGGTGACCGCCAGCCAGCTCAGCACCACGTGCCGGTCATAGTGCTCCACCATGCCGCTGACCTCACCCAGCCAGATCAGCAGCAGCGCGGTCACGCCCCACCCGACCAGCACGTCGCGCACATAGGCCCACATGCGGCCGGTGCGCCAGCTGCGGTAGGGATCGATGTGCTGGTACACGGCACTGGAGATGAAGAACGCCAGTACCATCAGCACCAGCGCGTAGCCGCTGAAGGGCACGCCGAACATCGTCGAGCTGAGGTACAGCAATCCCATGATGATCAGCGGATCGAGCACGCGCTGGAAGAACGAAATAAAGGGGGTATCGTTGAACGTCATATCAGATTTCACACCTAGAACTGCATACTGGCATTGACCGACGCGCCCTTGGCGCCGTAGGCGCTGCTGAGGAAGGAACCGGAGCTGCGTTGCTCGTGGAAGGCCGAGGCGGTGAGCGACAGGTTGCGGGTCCAGTTGTACGTGGCGTTGAGCGAAGCGTTGCGGATGCGGTCGTTGGCGTTGGGCGGCAGTGCCGCGTTGCTGGTGCCGATGAACTCGCGGCTGGTCCGGCGCAGCTGTGCGCCCAGTTGCAACTGCGGCTTGAACTGCCAGGTAGCGCCGATGCTCGCTCCCTTGTCCAGACTGTAGCTGACGCCGCCGCTGCCCTCGTACGGCGAATAGTCCTTCCACAACGCGGCGCTGAAGGTCAGCGACGGCTCGGGCGCCCAATTGAGGCCGATGCGACCGTTGGCGCCGCTCGAATCGCCACCGGAGAAATACAGGCGGGTGCGGCGCGCCCGCCCGCCCAGGAATTCCATCTGGGTGATCGCGCTGATCTGCCAGCGCACCTTCAGCTTGACGTCGGTCTGGCGGTAGGCCTGATCGAACACGAGGCCGCCGAAGCTGAGCGGATTCGGGTACTCGGCGCGGGTACGGCGCGCCTGCACGCCGATGCTGCTGCCGCTGCCGGCAAGATAGTCCAGGCCGGCTTCGACCACGTTAACGTCGCGGTCCAGATAGCGCTGCAGCTGAGCCTCGTACTCGTACTTATCGCGGCTGGTGCGGCCTCGCAACTGCCAATGCGGCACGAACTGGTATTTGGCTTCGAAATAGGCGCCGCGCTGCTTGCGCACGTTGCGCTCGGCCGCGTGGAAGTCGCTGAACGAGCTGAGCGATTCGCTATAGGTGCCGCCCAGCGTACCGCTCAATACGTTCCCCAGTTGCCATTTCCATTCGCCGTTCGCGTCCTTGCCGTTATAGTCAAGTTCGGTGAAGCGGTCAAAACTTACCCTCGACACCCGCACCGAGCCGGTGAACAGCTGGCGCCCCAGCGGACGCTCGAACGTCACCCCGGCAAACGCCTGGCGGCTGCTGTCGGAGCTGGCCGCCCCGGCGTCCCTCGCCGCGTCCGACAGCCGCAACAGATTGTCTTCATAAGAATAACCGACGCCAGCGAAGGGATGGATGGTGTCGCTGAAGTCGGCGCGCGCCGGCGCGCTGGCGGCGACGCCGATCAGCAGGAGCAGCGTGGCGCGATGCGCGGAAGGAGGCATATTTTTTCCCAGGGGGCTTAGCATTAAGTTGTCTTCAAGTTACGCCGATACAGTGAACAATATTACCAGAAAGACCAGCGTTCGCCAGACAGTATCCAGGCACCCAGCAAACCATTTGTTACCGCATGCGCACAGATCGGCATCCAAAGATTTCCGGTGCGCATATATAACACGCTGTAGACCGCCCCGGCGACGATGCCAGCCAGCCACAAATTATGTTCAACGCCAAATAATATCACGGAGGTAACAAAAGCCCTGGTATTGAAGCGTGCTGGGTCCACTGCGAGGAAATCGGCTCCCGCCAGCCAGCGCAGCAGGAACGAGCGCCAGAACAACTCCTCCATGACCGGCACCACCAGGGCGCCGCCGATCAGGCGCGGCAACGCCAGGCGCCAATCCACGCGGCCGTCGGTGCGCGGGTCGAACCCGCTCGCGTCGCCCACCGTCATCCAGCCGGCGTCCAGATTGACCCACAGCACCAGCACCAGCACGCCGGCCGCCAGTGCTACCACCAGCGCGGCGGCGCCAGGGGAACGCCAAGCCAGTTCGGCGTATCGCCGGCGGAAAAACAACAACACCAGCACCACGGCGGCTATCTTGACCGGATACAGCCAGCGCAGCGATTGCGCGTCCATGCCGGCCCGGGCCAACAGGTCGGCCAGCACGATGAACGCCATGTAAATCGCGAACGGCAGCACACGCGGCAACGCCGCGCGGTCAAACATCGATACCTCGGCGGGCGGCGAACAGGCGGCGGTGGCTCAAAAAAGGCGGCATGCAGGCGTCCAAGAGCGGGCTGTGATTATAGTTGCAATATTCGGTATTATAAGTGCAAGAACCGGCGCCTGACTATGGGCACACGCCGGTTTCCGGTTTTAGTCGCGCGCCTCGATCTGCTCCCACTTAGCCAGCGCGGCCATCAGTTCACCCTCGATCGCCTCGACCCGCGCGTTGATGCGCTTGGCCTCGTGCGCGTTCTTCTTGTAAAAATCGGGATCGGACAATTGCAGGGTCAGTGCCGTCTGCTCGTCCTCCAGCGCCGCGATCAGCTTGGGCAGTTCATCGAGCTCGCGCTGCTCCTTGAAGCTGAGCTTTTTACCCTTGGGTGCGGCGGCGGCCGCGGCCGGTTCCGCCTTGGCGGCGGGCTTGGCGGACTTGGCCGGCGTCGCCACGGTATCGCGCACACGCTCCCAATCGCTGTAGCCGCCGACGAACTCGCGCCAACGGCCCTGCCCCTCCGCAACGATCACCTGGGTCACCACGTTGTCGAGGAAGGTGCGGTCGTGGCTGACCAGGAACACGGTGCCCTGGTATTCCTCCAGTAACTCTTCCAGCAGTTCCAGCGTCTCAATGTCGAGGTCGTTGGTCGGCTCATCGAGCACCAGGCAGTTGGCCGGCTTGGCGAACAGGCGCGCCAGCAGCAGCCGGTTGCGCTCGCCGCCGGACAGCGACTTGACCGGCGAGCGGGCGCGCTCCGGCGCGAACAGGAAATCGTTCAGGTAGCTCATCACGTGCTTGCGGGCGCCGTTGATCTCAACCCAGTCGCTGCCCGGGGCAATGGTTTCCATCAGGTTGGCTTCCTCGTTGAGCTGGGTGCGCATCTGGTCGAAATACGCGACCTGCAGCTTGGTGCCCAGCTTGGCGACGCCGCCGTCCGGTTCCAGCTCGCCGAGGATCATTTTCAGCAGCGTGGTCTTGCCGGCGCCGTTGGCGCCGATCAGGCCGACCTTGTCGCCGCGCAGGACGGTGCCGGTGAAGTTGCTGACGATGACGCGGTCACCGAATTTCTTGCTGACGTTTTCCAGTTCCGCCACGATCTTGCCGGAGCGCTCGCCCGACGACACCTCCAGCTTGACCTGGCCCTGCTGCTCGCGACGGGCGGCGCGCTGCAGGCGCAGCGCCTCCAGGCGGCGCACCCGGCCCTCGTCGCGGACGCGGCGCGCCTTGACGCCTTTGCGTATCCAGATTTCCTCCTGCGCCAGCACCTTGTCGAACTTGGCGTTTTCCACTTCCTCGTTTTCCAGCTGCTCGGCCTTGCGCACCTGGTAGGCGCTGAAGTTGCCCGGAAACGACAGCAAACGGCCGCGGTCGAGCTCGATGATGCGGGTGGCGACGTTGTCCAGGAAGGAGCGGTCGTGGGTGATGAACAGCACGCTGCCCTTGAAGTCGCGCAACAGGCCCTCGAGCCACATGATGGAGGTGAAGTCCAGGTGGTTGGTCGGCTCGTCGAGCAGCAGCACGTCCGGCGCCGACACCAGCGCGCGCGCCAGCGCCACGCGCTTCTGCATGCCGCCGGAGAGCGTCTTCATCAGCATGTCGCCGGTCAGGTTCAGGCGGTCCAGCACGGTCTCCACCTTGTTCGGCAGGCTCCAGGCGTCGGCCGCATCCAGCAGCACCTGGACGTCGTGCATGCGCTCCATGACCGCGTCGTCGTTGCCCTGGCCGAACTGGCCGGTCAGCGCATCGTATTCCTTCAGTAAATCCTGCAGGCCGCCCATGCCGGAGGCGACCGCGTCGAACACCGTCATGTCCGGATCGAACACCGGCTCCTGCTCGACGTAGGCGATCTTGATGTTTTGCTGCATGACCAGCAGCCCATCGTCCAGCTTGAAGCGCCCGGAAATAATTTTCAGCAGCGAGGATTTGCCGGTGCCGTTGCGGCCGATCAGCCCGACCCGCTCACCGGTTTCCAGAGAGAATTCCGCATGATCGAGAAGCGCGACGTGGCCGAACGCCAGTTGGGCTGAAGAAAGAGAGATGACTGCCATAATTAGGAAAAGCCCGAGGAAAAAAAGTCCGGTCGCAACGAAACGCGCGCCCCGCTGGAGATTGAAATAGGCGTATTGTACCGGCAACCGGCGGCGGCGGCCATGCCGCCGTGGCCAGCAGACTGGATTCGCCGGCGGCGATCGGCTAAGCTGTAGCGTTTAAAACTTTTCAGCCAGATGCCCATGTCGCGCCGTCGCCCCCCTGTCCGGCCGCCTCGCCAGCGCGGCGCCGCCCTGCTGATGCTGATCATGCTGATCGGCCTGGGCGCGGCCGCCTTGCTGATGCACAGCGTCAGTGGCGCGAGCCTTGAGGCAGCGCGCCAGCAGCGCACGCTAGCGGCCCTCGGCCAAGCGCGCGAAGCGCTGATCGGCTACGCGACCGCACATGGCCGCCTGCCACGCCCGGCCTCGTCGGCCACAAACGGAATGGAAAACACGCAGCCCTGCGCCTCGGACGCCGCCTGCAGCGGCGTGCTCCCATGGGCGACCCTGGGCATCACCAGCGTCGACGGCTGGGGCAAGTTATTGCGCTACAGCGTCACGCCGGCTTACACCGTGGCGCCGCTGGCCGCCGCCAAGGCAGTCGCCGACAAGCGGGTCCACGGCCGCGACCACCTGGGCGCCCTGACCGATCTGGCCGGCCATCAGGATTGCAGTGTGGCGGCACCGTGCGTGCCCGCTGTGATATTTTCAAGCGGAAAAAACAATCCGGCAATCGACGCGCGCGGCTACCAGCAGCTGGGCGCCTCCGACAGCAACCGGGACGAGCAGTACAACCACCGCGCCGCCAACGACTTCATCAGCCGCGCCGTCAGCGACGATCCGGCAGCGGCCGGCGGCGATTTCGACGACATGGTGTCGTGGATCCCGCTGGAGGTGCTGTACCGCAGGATGACCTCCGCTCAAGTGCTGCAATAGCTGATGACCAGCTTTATCGAAACGCCAAGCAAGTCGCAGCGCTTAAACAGCGCTGGAGGAAGGCGATGAACGTTTATAGCCACTAAAATATTTGCCCATCCTGATGCCGCCGCGCTCCACGCTGACATGCAAGCCCCACGCTATCGCGTACACCACCGGGGCGGTCAACAATACGCACAGCCCGAACCGCAATACCGCCGGCGCGGATTGATATGCGGGCAATTGCGCTAATCCCCCGGCGACCGGCAACAGCAACAGCAAGTGCAGCAGGTAGAATCCGTAAGACGTATCGCCAAGAAAAACCGCGACTTTGCTGCTGAATACCGTGCGGATTACGCCTGCCGCGCGGTCGAGCAAGCCCAGTCCAATCGGGCTCACGTTCATCAGGTAAGCGAAAAATACCAGCATGCCCGCATGTAGCGCCAGTTGCTGCAAAGATTCGCGGATGAATAGCCGCGACATCAACACCACCGATAGCGCAGCTAGCAAGGACTTGCCAAGCGTGCCGGAAGCGCGGCCGTGCGCCAGCCAGATGCCGATGAAAAACATGTGCAGCTTGAGAGGCAGGAAGGACGGCATTTCAAATCCCTGCATGAAGCCAGGGAACAGCTTTCCCGCAAGGAGGCAGGCAAACACCGTTATGTAGCCGACTAGGTAGAAGCCGAAGCGGCTGGCGGCCCACATCAGGAACGGGAAGGCCAGATAGAACTGCATCTCCAGGCCGATCGACCAGTCCGGCAGAGGGGTCTCGAACGAATACCGAGGAATCGCGCCAAACACGAAGGAGACATGAGCGACTATATTGCCCAGGCTGGCGTCGTTGTAGCGAGACGGAGACGTTGCCGTTTGTGGCCACAACGCGGCGATCTGCTCGCGCATCTGCCCGAGAAATGGCCCGAACAGCAAAGCCACCAGCAACAGCAGGTAAAACAAGGGCGCGATCCGGAAGAAGCGACGGATCCAGAACGTCGTCCAGGTGGACGGGCGCTCCCACGGCTCACTACCGCGACGCAACAAGTAATGATGCGCCATCAGAAAACCGGACAGCAGCATGAACAGATCGACCGCCAGTCCGCCCTCGGACAACAATGGGATATGCTGGCAACCCGACAATATCAAGACATGGAACAGGAACACCCATAATGAAGCGATGCCACGCAGTCCATCGAGAAAAGGCAGATTGCTGTCGACAACAGAAGCACTATTTAAGGAGACAACGTTTTACATGTTGGCGATCCGGGAGACAGCTAGGTTGGAGAATGACGCTGGCAGCACGCACTAGAGGACGAACTAATACAAACACGATTTAATGACGTTTTAACCATTTTATCACACGGGAGCCGAGCTCAAGCACAACGTCGCTGCGGTGCACAATATCCCCAGCAGGGCGATGGGCGCAACCAGATACGCCGGTCTGCGCGGACCGCAATTCAACGTTCATGCTAGACGTATTGCGCCGGTCGGCTATAATGCGGCCTGCAACTGCTAAGGCAGCTATGCGTCCTCCCCGTAGCACAATGGATAGTGCACATGCCTCCTAAGCGTGGGATACTGGTTCGATTCCAGTCGGGGGGACCAGACTGTCCCGCCTTCCAGTTGCCCAACCTTGTTACCTGCCGGCATCAACTAACAGCGGCAACAACTGCTCCGCCGCCAAGCGATGTGCGACCGCATTCCAGTGTCCATCCATAGGCAGAAAGTCCAGCCGCTCCCGGCGTAGCGCCCAATCGCGCTCGAACACCGGCTGCATATCGGCGACATCGAAGCCATACTGACGCACTATGGCTAAAAATGCCGCGCGATCATCGCCTTGCCAAGTCTTCTCGCCCTGCCGATTATTGGCGTACATTGCCTTTCTATCGCCGTCCAGCAAGAAAATGAATTTCACATCACGAGTCTGCCCCAACAAGCGCAACTGCTCCAGGTAATACCGCAGCGCGGCCTCTCGGTTGCGCGCATAGGTCTCATGATCAAGTGGCGCCGGAGTGTTCCGCGACTGGAACTTACTGCCAAACCATTCCTGCAGCTTGAGATTGTAGTAAGCGTAACGCAGCACGGCCGAATGGAGCGCCCACATCTTTGCGGGTGATTCGGTGTAGGCATGGTGGACCACTGTCATACCGTCCGTCGTCGTCTTGAAAGCACTATGTCCAGCCAATGGTGGCGACAGGACGCCGCTCACGTCCGTGGGTTCCACAAACAAGACCACGTTCTTCGGATGAATGCGCGGCACAAACACGCGGGCAATCTGCAGCGAATCCGCCAAGCCGTTGGCCGACGCCGACGCGGCGTACACACCGCCATGCAACGATGCCCCCAGATAGCCCTGCACCGTTTGCGACTGGTCCAGCATCAGACTCTCGATAAAGCTGTCGCCGATCACCAGCACCTTCGCATTGTCCTGCAGATCAGGCGAATTATTGAAGCCTTGCCGGTTGATCTTACTGTGGTGCGCATTTCCAAGCGCCCATCCGAAGGAATAAGACATGGATTGCTGCGGCAGATAGCGCGTGTACGGCGCGGCGTCGCTGGTCGTTTCCATGCGAGGGCCGGAATTTACCGGCAGCAGTTGCAACAATAACTCGCACCCCAGCAGCGCCAGGACCACGCCGACCGCAATAGAAATATAAAAACGCATTGTATTCATCAGAAGTTAAAGTACAGGAATTCGGAAATACCGCGTGTCTCGCACACCGCGAGCAATATGAAGATCAGTACGAGCAAGGCTCCCAGCACCAGGCCGCCACGGCCCTGATTCAACTGTTGTTCGCGTTCGTGCAAGACGCCCCTGCCGAGCCATTGATAGGCGTTGGGCAGCAAGAGACAAATCGCCGTGCCCGCCAACAGCCACCACAGCGATGACGTCAGCTCCATGATACGGTTCAACCCCAACGACGATACCGCCATCTGCTCTGGCAGCGTGCCGCCGGCCATCGCTTTCAGGATGCTGATCGCCACGTCGACCGAGCTTGCCCGGAAAAACACCCAGCCGATGACAACGGCAAACATCGTCAGCGCCCACCCCACCACGCTGATCGCGGGGTGCTTGCGCTCCCCCAGCAGGCCACGCAGCGCGTGGTTCACAATCAGGTAACCGCCATGCAGACCGCCCCAGATGATGAATGTCCAGTTAGCGCCGTGCCACAGGCCGCCCAACAACATCGTAATGAGCAGGTTGACATAGCGCTGCACACTGCCTTTTCGGTTACCGCCCAAGGGAATATAAAGGTAATCGCGCAGGAAGGTGGAGAGCGTGATGTGCCAGCGGCGCCAGAACTCGATGATGGACACCGACTTGTAAGGGGAGTCGAAATTGATCGGCAAGATTATGCCAAACATGTACGACAGGCCGTAAGCCATATCCGAATAGGCGGAGAAATCGAAGTAGAGCTGGAAGGTGTAGGCGAGCGCTCCGCCCCACGCTTCAGCCATGCTCAGGCTGGCGTAGTGGAGATCGAAAACCGGACCGACAAACCGCGCCATCCCGTCGGCCAGGATGACCTTCTTGAACAAGCCTATGGTGAAGAACAACATGCCGACGACCAGTCTGCCGCGCGAAAAGATGTGCGAGCGGGCGTCATCGAATTGCGGCATCATCTCCTTGTGATGCAAGATGGGGCCGGCGATCAGGTGCGGGAAATAGGTCACAAATAGACCATAATTCTCCGGCTTAGTTTCTCTCACTTTTCCTTGCTGGCAGTCGACCAGATAGGCTATCTGCGTGAAGGTAAAGAACGAGATACCTATCGGTAACGTGATGCCCAGTGGCTGCAACGGCAGACCGGTCAGATAGGCGAAGTTGAAGATTAAGAAATCGAAATACTTAAAAAAGGTCAGCAGCGATAGATTCAGTATCAGGCCCAGCACCAGCCAAGATTTGGCCTGCTTGTCCTGCTCAGCCATCTTCCGCCGCGTGATGAGTCCGCCGACGACGAAGTTGACGCAGATCGAACCGGCCAACAGCGGAAAATATCGTATCTCCCAATAGCAATAAAAACCGACCGAGGCTACCATCAAGAAGATGATGGAAAGTCTCAATGACCGCTTAGACAGAAGAAAGTAACCCAGCAGAGCAAGCGGAAGGAAGACAACAAAAAAAGGGAATGAGTTAAAAAGCACGGACGCGTCTCGGATAACGGAAAGGTGGCCCAGCGGACTGGACAAGAATGTCAAACGTTGCATTTATATCATAGAAATGACGCGCACCACACAGTGTGAGCGGCAATATGCTGCAGTTCTCAGTCTTGACCGGCATTTGCTTTACGGCACCACCGCCGTCACCTCGATCTCCACCCGCGCCCGGTCCTCGATCAGCGCCACCACCTGCACCGCCGTCATGGCCGGGTAGTGGGCGCCGATGATCTCGCGGTAGGCCGCGCCGACTTCCTTGTAAGCGCCGACGTACTCCTTCCGGTCCAGCACGTACCAAGTCATGCGCACGATATGCTCGGGCCGGGCGCCCGCCTCGGCCAGCACCTCGACGATGTTCTGCAGCGCCTGCCGCACCTGGCCGGCGAAGTCGTCGGTGTGGAACACGCCCTGCCCGTCCCAGCCGATCATGCCGCTGACGCAGACCGTGCGCCCGGTGGCGGCGACGCCGTTGGAATAGCCACGCGGCCGCGCCCAGCCCGGAGGTTGAAGAAAGTCCATCATGATTCCTTAGGGTTGGCATCGCGCAGCAGCTCGCGCGCGATGATCAGTTGCTGTACTTCGGTGGCGCCTTCGTAAATGCGCAGCGCGCGGATCTCGCGGTACAGCCGTTCCACCGGCTGCTCGCTGACCACGCCCAGGCCGCCGAACATCTGCAGCGCGGCGTCGATCACCTGCTGCGCGGTTTCGGTGGCATGCATCTTGGCCATCGCCGCTTCCTTGGTCACCTTGCGTCCCTGATCGCGCTGCCAGGCGGCGCGATAGGTCAGCAGCGCGGCGGCGTCGATGCCGGTCGCCATGTCGGCCAGCTTGGCCTGCGTCAGCTGGAAATCCGACAGCATCTGGCCGAACATCTTGCGCCGCGTGGCGTGCGCCAGCGCCTCATCCAGCGCGCGCCGGGCGAACCCCAGCGCGGCGGCGGCCACCGAGGTGCGGAACACGTCCAGCGTCGCCATCGCCACCTTGAAGCCCTGCCCTGCCGCGCCCAATCGCTTGGCGGCGGGGACGCGGCAGTCGGTGAATTGCAGGCGCGCCAGCGGGTGCGGGGCAATCACCTTGATGCGCTCCGCGATGTGTAGGCCCGGCGTGCCCGCATCGACGATGAAGGCGCTGATGCCGCGCGCGCCGGGTTGTTCGCCGGTGCGCGCGAACACCACGTAGAAATCGGCGATGCCGCCGTTGGAGATCCAGGTCTTCTCGCCATTGAGCACGTAGTGATCCCCATCCAGCACCGCTGCGCACTGCATGGCGGCGACGTCGGAACCGGCCTGCGGCTCGGACAGCGCGAAGGCGGCGATGGCGTCGCCACGCGCCACGCGCGGCAGGTACTCGTCGCGATTGGCGGCGCTGCCGAACAGGCTGATGGCGCCGGAGCCCAGCCCCTGCATGGCGAAGGCGAAATCGGCCAGGCCGTTGTGGCGCGCCAGCGTTTCGCGGATCAGGCAGATGGCGCGGGTGTCGATGCTCTCTCCCACCGCGTGCTGAAGCCAGCCGCCTTCGCCCAGCAGGCGCACCAGCTGGCGGCAGGCCGCGTCGACGTCGGCCTCGTGATGCCCCGCGATGTGCTGCGCGGCCCAGGCGTCCAGCGCCTGTTCCAATGCGGCGTGGCGCGGTTCAAAGAACGGCCACTCCAGGTAAGTCTTGTCGCGCATCAGTCGCCCTCGAATTCAGGTTTTTGCTTGGCCACGAAGGCATGATAGGCGCGATGGAAATCGTTGGTCGCCATGCAGATCGCCTGCGCCTGCGCTTCCGCTTCGATGGCTTCGTCGACGCCCATGTTCCACTCCTGCTGCAGCATTTTCTTGGTCATGCCGTGGGCGAAGGTCGGGCCGTCGGCCAGGCTTTGCGCGAAGTCGTGCGCGGCGTCGAGCAAGGCTTCCGGTTCCTGCAGGCTGTTGAAGAATCCCCAGCGTTCCGCTTCCGTCCCGGACATCGAACGGCCCGTGTACAGCAGCTCGGCGGCGCGGCCCTGCCCGATCACGCGCGGCAGCAAGGCGCAGGCGCCCATGTCGCAACCGGCCAGGCCGACCCGCGTGAACAGGAAGGCGGTCTTGCTGCGCGCCGTGCCGAGACGGATGTCCGAGGCCAGCGCCAGGATCGCGCCGGCGCCGGCGCAGATGCCGTCCACCGCCGCGACGATCGGCTGCGGACAGGCGCGGATGGCTTTCACCAGGTCGCCCGTCATGCGGGTGAAGGCCAGCAGGCCGGGCATGTCCAATTTGGTCAGCGGGCCGATGATGTCGTGCACGTCGCCGCCGGAGCAGAAGTTCTCGCCGGCGCCGGTGATGACCACGGCCTTGACGTCGTCCGCATAGGCCAGTGCGCGGAACAGGTCGCGCAGCTCGGCGTAGGAGTCGAAGGTCAAGGGGTTCTTGCGCTCGGGACGGTTCAACGTCAGCGTGGCGACGCCGCCGTTGACTTCAAACAGAAAGTGGCCGGCCTGGTAGCCGGCCATCGCGGCGCGGTTGCCGGGCAGTTGCTGCGCTTCGCCGGTGAGGTATCGCATGATGTGTTCCTTATTTTTCGTCCGAGGCGTTCAGGTGCTGCTTCATTTGCGACAGCAGGTCGATCATCTTGCCCTTGTCGGTGCTCGAGAGGTCTTGCAGCAGCTCGGCGATCCAGCCTTCGTGCACGGCGGCCATGGTGGCGAAGGCCTTGCGGCCGGCAGTCGTGAGCTTGACGCTGTAGGCGCGGCCGTCCTTGGGATCGGGCACGCGCACCACCAGTTTTTCCTGCTCCAGCTGGTCGGTGATGCCGGTGATGTTCCCGCCGGTGACCATCATCCGCTTGGACAGCTCGCCCATGCGCAGGCCTTGCGGGTAGCGCTCCAGCTGCGCCATCAGGTCGAAGCGCGGCAGCGTGATGCCGAAGCTGGCGCGCAGGCGGCTGCGGATTTCATTCTCGATCTTGACGGTGCACGACAACATGCGCAGCCAGAGCTTGAGCGACTGGTGATGGTCTTGCGTCAGGCGGCTGGACAGGTCCAGGTTTTCTTCTTCGTCTTGCATGGGTTCCTCTTACATGACTTCACCGCCGGCGACGGCGATGGATTGTCCATTCATTGCGGCGGATTCGGGCAGGCATAGCCAGGCCACCGTACCGGCCACTTCCTCGCTCTGCACCAGGCGCTTTTGCGGGTTGCCGGCGGCCAGTTCGGCGCGGGCTTCGGCTTCGCTGCGGCCGGTCTTGGCGACGATGTTGGCGACGGCGTCGCGCACGATGTCGGTTTCGGTGTAGCCGGGGCAGACGGCGTTGACCGTGACGCCCTTGGTCGCGACTTCCAGCGCCAGCGCGCGCGTCAGGCCGATCACGCCGTGCTTGGCCGCGACGTAGGCCGAGACGTAACGATAGCCGGTCAGCCCCGCGGTCGACGCCACGTTGACGATGCGGCCCCACTTCGCCTCCAGCATGCCGGGCAGCGCGGCCTGGGTGCAGTGGAAGGTGCCGGTGAGGTTGACGTCGAGCATGCGCTGCCACAGCGCGGCGTCGGTCTTGCCGAAGGGCGCGGGGGCGGCCTGGCCGGCGTTGTTGATCAGGATGTCGATGGGGCCGAAGTTTTGCGCGGCTTGTTGAAAGCCGGTCTGCACCGAGGCTTCGTCGGCGACGTCGATGACGACGTGGCCGACGGCTTGCGTGCGCAGGCCGGCGACGGCGGCGGCCAGTGCGGCTTCGTCGCGGCCGGCCAGCGTGACGCGGGCGCCGCGCAGCAGCAAGGCTTGCGCGCAGGCGTAGCCGATGCCGCGCGCGCCGCCCGTCACCAGCGCGTGCTTGCCGGCCAGCGGCTTGTGGGGATCATTCATCGTCAACCCTCCAGCAGCTTGGCCGCGACCTGCTGCGGCGTCAGGCCGCTGCTGGCGGCCGCCAACTGGCGCTCGCGTTCCAGGTTGCGCTCCAGCTGCTGCTTGCCCGGCACGTATTGCTTCGGCCAGGCGACGGCCGTGTAGCCGATGCGCGCGGCTTCGGCCAGCGTCCATGCCGGGTTGGCCAGATGCGGGCGGCCCACCGCGCACAGGTCGGCGCGGCCGGCGGCGATGATGCCGTTGGCGTGGTCCGCTTCGAAGATCGAGCCGACCGCGATGGCGCCGATGCCCGCTTCATTGCGGATGCGGTCCGCGAACGGCGTCTGGAACATGCGGCCGTAGACCGGCTTTTCCCGCTTGCTGACCTGGCCCGACGAGCAGTCGATCATGTCGGCGCCCACCGCCTTGAACATGCGCGCGATCCGCACCGCGTCGTCCGGCGTGATGCCGCCTTCGACCCAGTCGTGCGCCGAGATCCGTACGCTCATCGGCTTGTGCGCGGGCCAGGCCGCGCGCATGGCGGCGAACACGCGCAGCGGATAGCGGCAGCGGTTTTCCAGGCTGCCGCCGTATTCGTCGTCGCGCCGGTTGGTCAGCGGCGAGATGAAGGACGAGAGCAGGTAGCCGTGTGCGCAGTGCAGTTCCAGCCAGTCGAAGCCCGCAACGTCGGCGGCCAGCGTGGCGCGGACGAAGTCGGACTGGATGCGCGCCATGTCGGCCGGCGTGATTTCGCGCGCGGTCTGCGAGACGCCTTCCAGGTATTGCTGCGGCGAGGCGGAGAGCAGCGGCCAGTTGCCTTCTTCCAGCGGCTGGTCGATGCCGTCCCACATGGCGCGGGTGGAGCCTTTGCCGCCGGCGTGCCCCAGCTGCAGCGCGATCCTGGCGTCGGTGTTCTGGTGGACGAAATCGACGATACGCTTCCAGGCTTGCGTGTGCTCGGGCGCGTACATGCCGGGACAGTAAGGCGTGATGCGCGCGTCGGCGGAGACGCAGGTCATCTCGGCGAACACCATCGCCGCGCCGCCCATGGCGCGCGCGCCCAGGTGCGCCAGGTGATAGTCGCCCACCGTGCCGTCGACCGCGCTGTATTGCGCCATCGGCGACACCAGAATGCGGTTTTTCAGCGTGATGCCGCGCACCTTGAACGGCGTGAACATCGGCGGTGTGGGCGACGCCGGCTCGGGCCGGCCCGCCTCGTCGGCGGCGCGCGCGGCGAACCATTTTTCGTAGCCGGCGACGTAGGCGGCATCGCGCAGGCGCAGGTTTTCGTGCGACAGTCGCTGGCTGCGCGTCAGCATCGAGTAGGCGAACTGCGGCGCTTCCATCGCCGTGTAGCGGTCGACGTTCTCGAACCATTCCATCGAATTGCGCGCCGCGCTTTGCAGCTTGACCACTTCCACCGCACGCAGCGATTCGTAGGCCGCCAGCGCGCCGGCGGCGTCGCTGTGCGCGCCGAAGCAGCGCGCCAGTTCGATCGCGTCCTCCAGCGCCAGCTTGGTGCCGGAGCCGATCGAGTAATGCGCGCTATGCGCGGCGTCGCCCATCAGCACCACAGGAACAGCGCCGTTCCAATGCACCCACTTGCCGCAAACGATGCGCGGGAATTTGATCCACATGGCGGAGCCGCGCAGGTGCGCAGAATTCGACATCAGCTTATGTCCGTCCAGCTGGTCGGCGAACAACTGCTCGCAATACGCGAGCGCCTGCTCCGGCGCCATGTCCTCCAGGCCCGCCGCGCGCCATACCGGTTCCGGCGTCTCGATGATGAAGGTCGAAGTGTCGGCGTCGTACTGGTAGATATGCGCCTGGAACCAGCCGTGCTCCGTCTGTTTGAACGCGAAGGTGAAGGCGTCGAACTTCTTGCGCGTGCCCAGCCACACGAAACGGCACTGGCGCGGTTCGATCTGCGGCTGGTAGCTGTCCGCATAGCGCGCGCGGGTGCGGCTGTTCAAGCCATCCGACGCGATCACCAGGTCGGCGCCATAGCGCGCCGCGATAGCCTGATCGTCCAGCACCTCGGTCTCGAACACCAGCGCCACGCCCAGCTCCTCGCAGCGCTGCTGCAGGATGTTCAGCAGCCGCTTGCGGCCGATGCCGCAGAAACCATGGCCGCCCGACGTCACCTTCTCGCCCTTGAAGAAGACATCGATATCATCCCAATGGTTGAACGACTGCAGGATCGCACGCGCGGTCGGTTCGTCCGCGTTCATCAGGTTGCCCAGCGTCTGGTCGGAGAACACCACGCCCCAGCCGAAGGTGTCGTAGGGACGATTGCGCTCCACCACCGTGATCTGGTGCGAGGGATTCCGCTTCTTCATCAGCAGGCTGAAATACAGGCCGGCCGGGCCGCCGCCCAGGCATACAATATTCATTCGGTTCTCAATTTAAATCGTTGCAGCTTGCCGGTCTCGGTGCGCGGCAGCGCCGTCAGGAAGCGCACCGAGCGTGGATATTTATACGGCGCGATCTGCGCCTTGACGAAGTCCTGCAGCTGCGCCGCCAGCGCGGCCGAGGCTTCGAACTCCGGCTTCAGCACCACGTGCGCTTCCACGATCTGGCCGCGCTCCTCGTCGGGCCTGCCGATCACGCCGCACTCCGCCACCGCCGGATGGCGCATCAGCGCATCCTCCACCTCCGACCCGGCGATGTTGTAGCCGGCCGAGATGATCATGTCGTCGGTGCGCGACCGGTAGTAGAAATAGCCGTCGGCGTCCATCTCGTAGGCGTCGCCGGTCAGGTTCCAGCCGTTGAGCACATAATCGCGCTGGCGTTCGTCGGCCAGGTAGCGGCAGCCGGTCGGGCCCTTCACTGCCAGCCGCCCGACCACGCCCGGCCCCACCGGCCGGCCGTCCCGGTCGAGAATGCAGGCCTGGTAGCCGGGCACCGGCTTGCCGGTCGCGCCGGGCCGCACCTGCTCGTCGGCCGCCGAAATGAAGATGTGCAGCAGCTCGGTCGCGCCGATGCCGTCGATCATGGCCAGCCCGGTGGCCTGGCGCCAGCTCTCGCGCGTCGCCAGCGGCAGCGCCTCGCCGGCCGAGACGCTCTTGCGCAGGCTGGAAAGGTCGAAGCGGTCGGCCAGCGCCGCCATCTGGCGGTAAAAGGTCGGCGCAGTAAAGCACACCGTGGCGCGGTATGTCTCTATGGCTTTCAGCAGAGTCTCCGGCGTCAGCTTTTCCAGCAGCACGGCGGCCGCGCCGACCCGCAGCGGGAACAGCAGCAGGCCGCCGAGGCCGAAGGTGAAGGCCAGCGGCGGCGTGCCGATGAAGGTGTCGCCGGGCTGCGACTGCAGCACCGAACGCGGGAAGCAGTCGCAGATCGCCATCACGTCGCGATGGAAATGCATCGTGCCCTTGGGGATGCCGGTGGTGCCGGAGGTGAAGCTGATCAGGCAGATGTCGTCCGCCGCCGTGTCGACCGCAGTGTACTCGTCCGGCTGCGCGGCCATCTGCGCCTCCAGCGAACCGGGGCCGCCGCCGGCGCCGAAGTACAGCGTGCGGGCGCGCGCGGCGTCCGGCAACGCGGCGGCTTCCAGTTCCGCGCGCAGGCCGTCGGCGCACAGTACCGCGTTGATTTCCGCCTTGCCGGCGATGGCGCCCAGTTCGCGCGCGCGCAGCAGCGGCATGGTCGGCACCGCGATGCAGCCGGCTTTCATCACCGCCAGGATGCAAGCGGCCATCATCGGATTGTTCGCGCCGCGCAGCAGCACGCGGTTGCCCGCCTCCAGTTTCAGCGCGCCGCGCAGCACGTGGGCGATGCGGTCCACCTGCGCCAGCAGCTGCGCATAGGTCCAGGTGAGCTGCGCGCCGCGTACCGCGACGCGCCCGCCGGCGCCGGCAGCCAGCGCGCCGCCCAGCAGTTCGGCCACGCAGTTCAGGCGCGCGGGATACTGCAACTCGGGCAGGTCGAAGCGCAGTTCGGGCCACAGTTCGGGCGGCGGCAGATGCTCGCGCGCGAAATGGTCGGTGTAGGCGCTATCGGCACTGTGGGTCGGTCTGTTCATGGTCGCCCTGAAGTTGAAAGTCGGTCGGTATCCGCTGCTCACACAGCAGGTACTTTAAACCTAAACTATCTCAACATCAAGCAGAAATGGCGTCATGCTGCGGCGCTCTCGCGCACCTGGTCCGCCTGATGGGCGACGGCGCGGGTGACGTCGGCCAGCACTGCCTGCACCGCGTCGTTGGACAGGTGCCCGGGCGCGAAGCTTTTCAGCGCGGCGGCGGCGCCCTGCAGGCCGAGCGTGACGCAGCCCGCGTGCAGCCGGTCGATGCGGGCATTCGCCTCGTGCTGCTCGCCTTTGCCCAGCATGACTTCCAGGTCGCCGGCGGCGGCGGCCAGCTGGTTCTGGAAGCCGCTCAGGTAGACCAGCAGCCGCTCGGCGTTGATGCCGAGCCGCCGCTGCGTGGCGGCCGGCTCCTCGGCCACGTATTCGCGGCCGCTGGCCGCCTGGTCGAGGAACGTCGCCAGATGGACGCGCACCTGCTCCGCCTGGAACGGCTTGACGATGTAGCCCGCCACGCCCGAGTTGGTGGCTTCCAGCACGGTGTCCTTGTCGGTGGCGGACGTGACCAACACGAACGGCATGGCGCCGAGCTGAGGATGCGCCTTGATCCGTTGCAGCAGCTCCATGCCGGACAGGTGCGGCATGCGCAGGTCGCAGAAGCAGATGGCGGGCCGCAGGCCGCCTTCCAGCTGCCGCCAGGCGTCCGCACCATCCTCCGCTTCCACGATATCAAACTTGCCGCAGCTGTCGATCAAGTGCATCAACACCATGCGCGAGACGACGTCGTCATCAACTACCAGTACTTTCATGTGACTCCCTCGGCACTTTAGTATCGATCTTACATCATAAACAGGCCCTGCGTAGCGTCCAGGACAACAGATTGCGCCTTACAGATTGCTAGCTGTTGCCAGTTTTTGCGACCTGCGCCAGCAGGCGGCGCAGCTGCGGCATGGACTCGGCCAGCGCATCCCACCTGCCGTGGTCCGCCGCCAGTTCCATCTCGCCGCACATGGCCTGCAGCTCCTGCTGTTCCAGGTAGCCGGCGCTGCCCTTCATGCCGTGCAGCAGACGGCTGGCGGTGTCGCCGTCGCGCTGCGCCAGCGCGCGCTCCAGCTCCGCCAGCCGCAGCGGCGCGTCCTGGTTGAACGCCGCACGCAGCCGCGATTTCAGGTCGCTGCCGCCGCTGTGCTGCGCCAGCCGCGCCGGCTCCAGCGCCGCCGGCGCCACGCCGAACAGCGCGTCCAGCTCCGGCGTGCCCAGCGCCGCACTGGCGCGCGGCTCCATGGGCGGCAGCTGGAAGCCGCGCTGCAGCTGCCGCTCGATGGCGCGGCTCAACTGGAAGTGCAGCTTGTCCTCGTCGATCGGCTTGGTGAGGAAGTCGTCCATGCCGGCGGCCAGGTAGCGGCTGCGGTCCTCCTCGCTGGCGTTGGCGGTCAGCGCGATGATCATCAGCTCCTGGTCGCGCACCGGCGCCGCCTCGGTGCCGCCGGAGCGGATCAGGCGCGTGGCGCTGGCGCCGTCCATTTCCGGCATGCGGCCGTCCATCAGAATCAGGTCGTAGCGGGTCAGCGAGCAGGCCTTGACCGCCAGCGCGCCGTTGGCCGCGATGTCGACCTTGTGGCCCAGGTCCTCCAGCATCATGCGGATGATGATCTGGTTGGTCGGGAAGTCCTCGGCGCACAGCACCTTGAGCTGGTGGCTGTGCGGCTCGCGCGGCACGTGCGGCACCAGCGGCGGCGCCACGCCGTTCGCCAGCGGCACCTCGAACATGAAGGTGCTGCCCTGCCCCGGCGCGCTGACGGCGTGAATGTCGCCGCCCATCAGCTCCACCAGCTGGCGGCAGATCGCCAGTCCCAGGCCGGTGCCGCCGTAGCGGCGCGTGGTCGAGGCGTCGGCCTGCTCGAACTTCTGGAACAGGCGCGGGATCGCGTCGGCCTCGATGCCGATGCCGGTGTCGGCGACGGTGAAGCGGATGCGGTTGAACGTACCCTCGTGCGGCATGCGGTCGACGCGCATGCGCACCTCACCCTGCTGCGTGAACTTGAAGGCGTTGCCGACCAGGTTGACCAGCACCTGGCGCAGCCGGGTCGGATCGCCGACCACGAACTGCGGCAGGCCCTCGCCGAATTCCAGCTTGAAGCCGACGCTGTGCGCCGAGGCCTGCTCCTCGAACAGGCTGACCACGTTCTCCACCGCCGCCGACAGCGAGAAGTCGATGTTCTCGATCGACAGCTTGCCGGCCTCGATCTTGGAGAAGTCCAGCAGGTCGTTGATGATCGACAGCAGCGACTGCGCGTTGGCCTGGCCGCGCAGGATCTGCTCGCGGGTGTTGTCGGCCAGCCGCGCGTCGCGCAGCGCGAAGCCCAGCATGCCGATCACGCCGGCCAGCGGGGTGCGCATCTCGTGGCTCATATTGGCGAGGAATTCGGATTTCTGCCGGGTCGCGTCCTCCGCCTTGCGCTTGGCGATGCGCAGCCGTTCCTCGTTGTCGCGCAGGGCGCGGTTGGCGCGCGCGTTTTCCAGACCGGCGGCGGCGTGCGAGGCCAGCGTCTGCAGCATCTCCATGTGGATGCGCTGGTAGCTGTTGCGCTCCGTGCTCTGCACGCACAGCAGGCCGACCACCTTGTCGCCGACCACCAGCGGCGCGTACATCATCGAATGCGCGGTGCCGGTCGCCGCCGTGTCTTCGCGGACCGCGTGCGCATCCGGCTCCACGCCGGCGTCGTCCAGGTAGTAGCCGCGGTACTCGGCCTCGAAATCGTTGATCAGGATGGGCTGGCGCCGCGTCAGGCACCAGACGGCCAGCTGGTTGGGCCGGTCCAGCCGGCGCTGGTAGGGCAAGGCGCGCACCCCGCCTTCGATGGCGAACGGGAAGTCGATCACGCCCTCGTCCTCGCGCACGAAGCCGATGCCGAAGATCTGCGCGTCCATCAGGTGATGCACGTGGCGGTACAAGGCGCGCATGGTGGTTTCCATGTCCAGCGTGGCGCTCATCTCGCGACCCAGTTCGCTCAGCACCGAGATGTTGCGGTGCGCCTGCTCGACTTCCGCCGTCTGCCGCTCGGCGTCGAGGCGGCGCTGCTCGGCCTCGGCGCGCTGCGCCTCCGCTTCCAGCCGGCGCTGTTCGAGTTCCTGCTTCTGCTGCTGCAGCTGCTCATTCTTGTGCTCGACCTCCGCCGTGCGCGAGCCGACCAGCTGCTCGAGCCGCTGCTGCTGGCGGCGCAGGCTGCGCACGCGCACATGGTAAATCGCGTAGCCGCCGCCCAGCGCCAGCAGCGCCATCAGGCCGCGGAACCACCAGGTCTTCCAGAACGGCGGCTCGATGGTGATCTCCAGCGTGGCGGCGTTATCGTTCCAGATGCCGTCCTTGTTGGCGGCCTTGACGCGGAACACGTACTTGCCGGCGTCGAGATTGGTATAAGTGGCGAAGCGCTTGGTGGCGTCGGTGACCACCCAGTCCTCGTCGAAGCCCTGCAGCTGGTAGGCGAAGCGGTTGCGCTGCGGCGCGGCGTAGTGCAGCGCCGCGAACTCCAGCGAGAACACCGAGTCGGCCTCCGGCAGGGTCAGCGCGGCGGTGTGCTCGATCGCGGTCTTGAGCACGTCGGGATGCTCGCCCTGCCCCGGCTTGAGCGACTTGTTGAAGATCTGGAAATCGGTGATGGCGACGGTCGGCGCCACGCTGTTCTCGCGCACCTCCGGCGGCGCGAACGCGGTGATGCCGTTGAAGCCGCCGAAGTACAGCGTGCCGTCCGGCGTGCGCAGCGCGGCGCCGTCGAAGTAGGCGCCCTCGATGGTGCCGTCGGCGCCGCCGTAGTTGCGCACCATGCCGGTCCCGATGTCGAGGCGCGACAGGCCGCTGTTGGTGCTCAGCCAGAGGTTGCCCAGGTCGTCCGGCAGGATCGAGGCGATGGCGTCGTCGGCGATGCCGTCCTTGCGCAGGTAGCGGCGGAAGCGCACCGCGCCGTCGGCGGCGATCTCCATCCGGTTCAGGCCCGCCGCCGTGCCGACCCAGATGGCGCCGTGCGCGTCTTCGTGCAGGTAGTGCACCTCGTCGTGACTGAGGCTCGACGGGTCGGCCGGGTCGCGCCGGAAGTGGCGGAACCTGCCGCTCTTGCGGTCCAGCAGATCGAGGCCGTTGAAGGTGCCGATCCACAGCCGCCCGCCGCGGTCCTCCAGGATCGGCCGCACCACGTTGTCGGCCAGGCTGGCGCTGTCGGACGGATCGTGGCGGAAGGTGCGCACCTCCATCGTCCGCGGATCGAGGCGGTGCAGGCCGCCGCGCGAGGCGATCCACAGCACGCCGGCGCGGTCGCCGACGATGTTGCGGATGGTGTCGCTGGCCGGGTCGCCGCGCACGAAGGACAGGGCGCGGATCGCGCCGGTGGCCAGGTTCAGGTGGTTGATGCCGGCGCGTCCGCCGATCCACAGGTCGCCGCTGTTCTCGCGCCACAGCGCGCTGACCTGGTCGTCGCTCAAGCTGTTGGCGCGCAGCGGATCGTGGCGCCACACCTCGCTCTCGCCGCTCTGCGGGTCGTACCGATTCAGGCCGGCGCTGCTGCCGAGCCACAGCTTGCCGCGGCCGTCCGGGACGATGGCGCGGATCTTGTTGTCCGACAGGGCGTTGGGCGTGTCGGCCTGGCGCACGATGCGGGCGAAGCCGCCGCTGCCCATGTCGACGCGGCTGGCGCCGTCGTTCCAGGTGCCGACCCAGAAGGTGCCGACGCGGTCGCGGAACAGCGCGGAGATCTGGTTGTCCGCCACGCTGTGGGGGTCGCTGGGCTGGTGGCGGTACTGCACCAGCCGGTTCTCCGCCGGCAGCCATCGCATCAAGCCGTCGGCCTGCGAGCCGGCCCACAGATTGGCATCGGCGTCCTCGTACAAGGTGGTGATGCTGACGCCGGGCTTGAGCCCTTCGCGCACGCCGAGGCGGCGGCGCTGCGGCTCGGCGCCCGGCAGGCGCCATTGCTCCAGCCCCGTCATGGTGCCGACCCACAGCGTCTGCGCGCCGTCGACCTGCAGCGCGGCGACGGCGTTGGACTTGCTGTCGCCGGCAGGCCCGACGGCGTAGTGCTTGAAGCGCGAGGCGCCCGGCGCCAGCATGTCCAGCCCCGCCGCGGTGCCGACCCACAGCCGGCCGGCGGCGTCGCGCGCCAGCGCGTTGACCTGGTCGTTGGCCAGGCTGCCGGCATCGGCCGGGTCGTGGTGCCAGCTGGTGAAGCGGCGGCTGGCCGGGTCCAGGTGATGCAGGCCGTCGGCGCTGGCCACCCACAGGCCGCCCAGGCCGTCGTCGGCGATGGCGCGCACGTGGCGGTTGCCGTTGCCGCGCTGCGCCGATTCGGCCGGCAGGAAGTGGGTGAAGCTCTTGGTGCCGGCGTCGTAGCGATCCAGCCCGCCGTCGGTGCCGACCCACAGCTGGCCGGAGCGGTCCAGGTGCAGCACGCGCACCCAGTTGTCGGCCAGGCTGCGCGGGTCGGAGACGGCGCTCTTGTAGGTGATGGTGCGGTAGCCGTCGTAGCGGGTCAGGCCGGCCTGGGTGCCGAGCCAGATGAAGCCTTGCTTGTCCTGCGCGATGGCCAGCACCGATTCCTGCACCAGCCCGTGCTCGACGCTGAGCCGCTCGAAGCGCAAGCTGCGCGGCGGCGCGCCGGCCCATGCCAGCAGGGGCAGCAGCAGCAGAGAGCAAATCAGGCGGCGTAGGAACAGCAAATAAAGTCTCAGTAAAGTATGCGGCACCGGTTACCCCGCACACCGTTGACAGGGGTCGGACCTCGTACGGGGTCCGACCCCGCCACTTAGGGTTACGGCGTCAGGATTCGAAGAAGGCCAGCACGTCGGCCTTGCGCGCTTGCGTGTCGCGTTGGCCGAGCCGGATCAACTCGCAAGTATACGTCGATTCGAACAACAGGTACGAGGCCAGCGCGGCGCCGCGCGTTTCGGTGGCGCCGATGCCCGACAACATGGTGCGGATCGGCGCCGGCAGGCTGCCGATGTGGCGCGTGGCGATGTCGTCGAGCCGCTCGGACGGCGCGATCACCAGCAGCTGGATCGGCTTGAGCGGGGTCTTTTCCAGGTACTCCGGCGGCAGCATCGACAGCGTCCTGTTGACGCGCTCGAGCCGCTCGATGTCGACCGCCAGGCCGTCGAGGAAGATCGACGACATGGCGTGGCCGGCGATCTGCGCCAGGCTGGGATAGCGCGCCGCGCTTTTTTCGGCGGCGCTGCGCGGCGGCTCGGTGAGGCGGCCGGCGCCCACCACCAGCACCTTGGAGGCGCCCAGGTGGATCGCCGGCGAGATCGGCGCCAGCTGGCGCATCGAGCCGTCGCCGCAGTATTCGCGGTGGCCGCCCATGTACAGCGGCGTGGCCGGGAAGATGAACGGGATCGCCGACGACGCCAGCAAGTGCTCGACGCCGATCTGGTCCTGCAGCGCCACGCGCTGCATGCGGATCCACGGCGCGATGTCGGCGGCGGTCTGGTAGAAGGTCAGGTGGTTGCCGGCGCTGTAGGACGAGGCGGTGACGGCCAGCGCGTGCAGCAGGCCGTCGGACAGCACGGCGTCCAGGCGCGGCAGGTCGAGCATGCGGTGCAGCAGGCCGACCAGCGGGGTGTTGTCGAGCAGCGACGCCGGCGGCGCGGCGCGCCATTTGCGCAGCAGCCAGCCGAAGGACAGCAAGGACAGCCAGCGCGCGCCGGAGCGGATCACGCCCAGCGAATCGGCGCGGTAGACCTGTTCGACCTCGATGTTCTGCCAGACGTCGAGCAGCTTTTGCACGCCCTCGCCGAAGTTGTCGGCGCGGCAGGCCAGCGCGGTGGCGTTGATGGCGCCGGCCGAGGTGCCGCAGATGATGTCGAACGGGTTGCGCGCCGGCGGCCAGCCGGCCTCCCACAAAATCTCCGATATCGCCTGCAGCACGCCCACCTGGTAGGCGGCGCGGGCGCCGCCGCCGGTCAGGATCAAGCCGGTTTTCTTTTGAATTCCCATGCGACAAGATTAGCAGGGTCCGGCGGGTTTGGGGAGCGAATTTTGCGCGCGTTTAGTCACCTAGAACGATGCCTTCGCGGCGCGGATCGGCGCCGCCGAACCACTGCGCCTTGCCGTCGACGACGCGGCGCTCGATGCCCTGCAGGCCGGAGTTCTGCTCGTATTCGCGGATGTCGTGGCCGCGCGCCTTGAGTTCCTCGACCACGGCGCGGCTCACCCGCCCCGCTTCGAGCTCGGTCGGGCCGTTGCGGCTGCCCAGGTTGGGCAGGCTGATGGCCTGCTGCACGTCGAGCTTCCAGTCCAGCGTGCCGACCAGCACCTTGGCGACGTAGTTGATGATGGCCGAGCCGCCGGGCGAGCCGGTGGCCAGCACCAGGCGCTGCGTGCCCTTGTCGAACACCAGCGTCGGCGACATGGCGCTGCGCGGGCGCTTGCCGGCCTGCACCCGGTTGGCGATCGGGCCGTCGGCGTCCTGCGAGTCGAAGGAGAAGTCGGTGAGCTGGTTGTTGAGCATGAAGCCGTCGACCATCTGGCGCGCGCCGAAGGCGTCTTCGACCGAGGTGGTCATCGACAGGCCGCCGCCGAAGGCGTCCACCGCCACCAGATGCGAGGTCGACGGCTTGTCGATGGCGGTGTCGGCGCCCCAGGCGACCTGCATGGTCTCAGGCGTGCCGTATCTGGCGCTGCCCATCGACTGCGCGCCGATCAGCGCGGCGCGGCGTTTCAGGTAGCCCTTGTCCAGCATGGCGGCGATGCCCTTGCCCGGCAGCGGCACGAAGTCGGTGTCGGCGACGTAGCGATTGCGGTCCGCGTAGGCCAGCCGGCCCGCTTCGCTGAACAGGTGGATACCTTCGGCGGTGAGTTGTCCATTCACTGGCTTGTACGGGCTGATGTCCTTCACTTCCAGGATGCCCAGCATCTGCGCGATGGCGATGCCGCCGGACGATGGCGGCGGCGCGCCGCACACGGTCCAGGCCTTGTAGTCGCTGCAGACCGGCGCGCGCTCCTTGGCCTGGTAGCCGGCGATGTCGGCGGCGGTCAGCTTGCCGGGATTGGTCGGATGGGCGGCCACCTTGGCGGCGATGTCCCTGGCGATGCGGCCCTTGTAGAAGGCGTCGGCGCCGCCGTCGGCGATTTCATGCAGCGTGCGCGCCAGCTCGGGGTTTTTCAGGATGTAGCCGACCGGGCGCGGTTTGCCGTCGGCGTCGAAGAAGTAGGCTCTGGCGACCGGGTCGCGCGCCAGGTATTTGTCCCATGACAGCAGCGCGTTCAGGCGCGGGCTGACGGCGAAGCCGTTTTCGGCCAGCTTGATGGCGGGGCCGAACAGGGTTTTCCACGGCAGGCGGCCGTGCTGCTTGTGCGCCAGCTCCAGCATGCGCAGCACGCCGGGCGCGCCGACCGAGCGGCCGCCGATCACGCCGGCCTCGCGCGAGACGGCCTTGCCGTCCTGGTCCTGGAACAGGTGCTCGTCGGCCGCCGCCGGCGCGGTTTCGCGGCCGTCGTAGGATTGCACGCGCTTGCCGTCGGCGTACAGCAGGAAGGCGCCGCCGCCGATGCCCGACGATTGCGGCTCGACCAGCGTCAGCACCAGCTGGGTGGCGACGGCGGCGTCGATCGCGGCGCCGCCCTGCTTGAGCATCTCGTAGCCGGCTTGCGTGGCCAATGGATTGGCGGCGGCCACCATGAATTTTTGCGAGGACTTGCCGGCTTTTTCCTTGTAGCCGGTGGCGATTTCCGGCGCGGCGTCCGGCGTGGTGCGTTGGGCGTGGGCCGGCGCGTGCGCGGCGCCGATGAAAGCGAAGCACAGCGCCAGGGTCTTCAAACGAATCATGGACTCTCCAAAAGTAAAGGCGCGCGGCCTTTGCCGGCATCGCGCGCCCGATCACTTTTGCATCCTACACGAAATCGTCTAAACGGTTTACTTGGCGCCTTTACTTCGGTTGCATGCGGATGGCGCCGTCGAGGCGGATGGTTTCGCCGTTGAGCATGGTGTTCTCGATGATGGCGCGGGCCAGCTGCGCGTACTCGGCCGGCTTGCCCAGGCGCGGCGGGAACGGCACCATGGCGCCGAGCGCGTCGCGCACGTCGGCCGGCATGCCCATCAACATCGGCGTCTCGAAGATGCCGGGGGCGATGGTCATGACGCGGATGGCGTTGCGCGACAGGTCGCGCGCCATCGGCAGGGTCAGCCCGACCACGGCGGCCTTGGAGGCGGCATAGGCGGCCTGGCCGATCTGGCCGTCGTAGGCGGCGACCGAGGCGGTGTTGATGATGACGCCGCGCTCGCCGCTGTCGGTGGGCTGGGTCTTGGCGATGGCGTCGGCGGCCAGGCGGGCCATGTTGAAGGTGCCGACCAGGTTGATGTTGATCGTGCGCTGGAACACGTCGAGCGGATGCGGGCCGTCCTTGCCGACGGTCTTGACGGCCGGCGCCACGCCGGCGCAGTTGACCAGGCCGCGCAGCGTGCCGAGCGCGGTGGCGGCGTCGATGACAGCCTTGCCGTCCGCTTCGGAGGTCACGTCGCACTGGACGAATGCGGCCTGCAGCTCGGCGGCCAGCGCCTGGCCGGCTTCGGCCTGGACGTCGGCCAGCACCACCTTGCCGCCCGCCGCCACGATCATGCGCGCGGTGGCCGCGCCCAGTCCCGACGCGCCGCCGGTCACGATGAATACATTGTCTTGAATTTGCATGTCTGCCTCTATTCTTTTGTTTGACGTTTACGTAAACGTCACCTAGCCGGCAATTGTAGCGATTTTTTTGACTGAGATGAGAAAAACCTGTGCGGCGGTATAATCCGCATGAATCACCACATCGCCTATGCGCATGGGAGTCAAGATGAACCGCCCCAAAATCAAGCCAGCCGCCCCTCGGCCTGCGCTGAAAAAAGCCACCAACATCAGTTTGGCAATGGACGTCTATCTGGATGCCAAAGAGTTCGGTCTCAATATCTCCCAGCTTTGCGAGCAAAAGCTGCGCGAGGAAATCGCGATCCACAAAGAGAAACAGTGGAACGCGCAGCACGCCGAATTTATCGCCACCTACAACCAGGTCGTTGAAGAGGATGGGGTAGCATTGCAGGAATGGCGGGGGTTCTAAAATGGCCCGCTTCGACATTTACAGCAATCACGGCAGCAATCAGAAAAAAGTTCCGTTTCTGCTGGACGTGCAAAGCAATGTCATCAGCGGGCTTACCACACGAATAGTCATCCCGCTTCGCCCGCTGTCCCTGTTTTCTTCTGTCAGCTTGCCAGCGGATCTGTTTCCGTTGATTAGTATCGACGGCACTGATTATTTTCTGGACACACCGCAGTTGGGCGCGATCCCGTTAAGTGAACTGAAATCCAAAACGAGCTCAGCGAGAGACCGGCAGTTTGATATCCTGGAGGCGCTGGACCGCGCCTTGGGCGCTTATTAGGAATGTGATCATGGAACATCCGCCTCTGCCTGCCACAAGCTGTGGTATCTGCATTTGTGCGCGGATGTGGGCATCGCCGTCGCCGCTTATGTCGACTTTGCTGAGGGCACGATGCTCGACAGTCCGGAACAAGGCCGCTTCACGCGGATCGTGCTGCGCCTGCATGTGACCATCCCGGCCGGCACCGACCAGGCGCTGGCGCAGCGCCAGCATCACGCGGCGCATGAAAAGTGCTACGTGGCCAACTCGGTCAACTTCCCTATTCTGTGCGAACCGGTGATCGAGTTTTCCGCCTAGCACTGGATCAGCGCGCCGTTGCGGGTGCATACTTTGCCGGCCGGGGTGATGACGGCGGCGGCGCCGGCGTTGTTGTAGCGCTTGCCGTCGGCGCCGTAGCAGCCGGAGGCGTCGCAGCTGGTCGTCGGCACCGGCGTGCCCGGCGGGTGCGTCAGGGTTTCGATCGGGATCGTGGGCGGCGTCGCCGGCATGGCGACTTGCGGCGCCACCGACACCCGCGGCATCGGCTGGATGATTTGCCGGACCGCGCGGCGCGGCAACGGCGTCTTCAACGGCGCGGTGCGGCACGGCTCGACGGCCAGGCGCTTGCCGTCGGCGCTGAGCGCGCAGACCGGCAGCTTGGCGTATTCCTCGGCCGACGGCGCGGGCGCTTGCGCCCAGGCGTCAGCGCACAGCAAGGCGCCGAGCAAGAACGCGGCGGCCAGCGCGGCGGGTTTGATGATGTTCATGGCGTTGTCCTCCCGCTTCATTAATAGCACGCATGGCGCGGGAGGGACGCACGGAAACAATTGGTAACGCTACTGCTGAGGCTGGGGCGGCGGCGGCGCTTCGGCCGGCGCCATCATCGACGCCGGCGGCAGCACCGCCGGCGCGCTGAGCGCGGCCACCGGCGCCGTCACCGCCAGCCAGCCCGAGGCCGGCAGCAGCGGCACCAGCAGCAAGGCGACGATGTTGATGATCTTGATCAGCGGGTTGACCGCCGGACCGGCCGTGTCCTTGTACGGGTCGCCGACGGTGTCGCCGGTGACCGCGGCCTTGTGCGCGTCCGAACCCTTGCCGCCGAAGTGGCCGTCTTCGATGTATTTCTTGGCGTTGTCCCAGGCGCCGCCGCCGGTGGTCATCGAGATGGCGACGAACAGGCCGGTGACGATGGTGCCCATCAGCATGCCGCCCAGCGCGGCCGAACCCAGCAACATGCCGACGATGATCGGCACCACCACCGGCAGCAGCGACGGCACGATCATTTCGCGGATCGCCGACGCGGTCAGCATGTCGACCGCCTTGTCGTATTCCGGCTTGCCGCTGCCGTCCATGATGCCCTTGATGTCGCGGAACTGGCGCCGCACTTCGACCACCACCGCGCCGGCCGCGCGGCCCACGGCCTCCATCGCCATCGCCGCGAACAGGTAGGGAATCAGGCCGCCGATGATCAGGCCGACGATCACCATCGGGTTCGACAGGTCGAAGGTGATGCTCTTGCCGGCCGACTCCAGCGCGTGCGTGTAGTCGGCGAACAGCACCAGCGCGGCCAGCCCGGCCGAGCCGATGGCGTAGCCCTTGGTGACGGCCTTGGTGGTGTTGCCCACCGCGTCCAGCGGGTCGGTGATGGCGCGCACCGAATCCGGCATGCCGGCCATTTCGGCGATGCCGCCGGCGTTGTCGGTGATCGGGCCGTAAGCGTCCAGCGCGACCACGATGCCGGCCATCGACAGCATGGCCGTGGCGGCGATCGCCACGCCGTACAGCTGGCCCAGCTGGTAGGACACCAGGATCGCCGCGCACACGGCCAGCACCGGCCAGGCGGTGGCCTTCATCGACACGCCCAGGCCGGCGATGATGTTGGTGCCGTGGCCGGTGGTCGAGGCTTCGGCGATGTGGCGCACCGGGTGGAAGTCGGTGCCGGTGTAGTACTCGGTGATGTAGACCATCAGCCCGGTCAGCACGATGCCGACCACGGTGCAGCCGATCATCCTGTAGCGCATGGCGTCGTCCGGCCAGACTTGCCAGGTGACGACCACGAAGCCGAGCAGCGACAGGCCGGCCGCCCACCACAGCCCGGTGTACAGCGCCGACATGATCTTCTTGCCCGGCCTGGCCTTGACCATCGAGCAGCCGATGATGGAGGCGATGATGGACACGGCGCCCAGCAGCAGCGGATAGGCCACGGCGGCGGGACCGGCGGCGCCCATCAGCAGCGCGCCCAGCAGCATGGTGGCGATCAAGGTGACGACGTAGGTTTCGAACAGGTCGGCGGCCATGCCGGCGCAATCGCCGACGTTGTCGCCGACGTTGTCGGCGATGACGGCAGGATTGCGCGGATCATCCTCGGGGATGCCCGCCTCGACCTTGCCCACCAGGTCGGCGCCGACGTCGGCGCCCTTGGTGAAGATGCCGCCGCCGAGCCGCGCGAAGATCGAGATCAGCGAGGCGCCGAACGCCAGCCCGATCAGCGGTTCGATCAGGTGGTGCAGGTCCACGCCCCGGGCCGGCACGCCGGCCACCAGGTACATATAGAACAGCACCACGCCCAGCAGGCCCAGGCCCACCACCAGCATGCCGGTGATGGCGCCGCCCTTGAAGGCGACGTTGAGCGCTTCGTTCATGCCGCGCGTGGCCGCCTGCGCGGTGCGCACATTGGCGCGCACCGAAACGTTCATGCCGATGAAGCCGCAGGCGCCCGACAGCACCGCGCCGATCAAAAAGCCGATCGCGGTGTTGAGGTCGAGCAGTGCGGCGATGAGGATGAGCAGCACCACGCCGACGATGCCGATGGTGCGGTACTGGCGCGCCAGGTAGGCGGCGGCGCCCTGTTGAATCGCCAGCGCGATTTCCTGCATGCGGGGGTTGCCCGCGTCCTGTCGCAAGATCCAGCTGCGCGACCATAAACCATACACCACGGCGATGACGCCGCACGCTACCGCCAACCACAGACTGGCTGCCATATTGTCCCCTTTGTTTTTATTGATCAAGCCTACAAACCACACTTCAGAAAGCCGCGCCTTGTGGGAGCGGCCCGCTAACCTGCGAACTGCAAAACTTCAAATCGGGATGGCATCCAGCGAAAAAAAAGCGGACACTCGGTCCGCTCTACTTTAACGCTTATTTCGCCAGCGCGGCAAACGCGCTGTCGCGAATTTGTTCGACGGGGCCGACGCCCTCGATGCGGCGGTACTTCGGCGCGCCCGGTTCGCCCGATTGCGCCCAGGTGTTGTAGTAGCCCAGCAGCACTTCGGTCTGATTGTGATAAACGTCGAGGCGCTTCTTGACCGTCTCGGCCTTGTCGTCCGGACGCTGCACCAGGTCTTCGCCGGTGACGTCGTCCTTGCCTTCAACCTTGGGCGGGTTGAACTTGACGTGGTAGACGCGGCCCGAGCCTGGATGGCAGCGGCGGCCATCCATGCGCTCGATGATCGATTCGTCCGGCACGGCGATTTCCAGCACGTAGTCGACGGCGACGCCGCCGTCCTTCATGGCGTCGGCCTGCGCGACGGTGCGCGGGAAGCCGTCGAACAGGTAGCCGTTGGCGCAATCGGGCTCGGCCAGGCGGTCCTTGACCAGGCCGATGATGATGTCATCCGATACCAAACCACCCTCGTCCATCACCTTCTTCGCGGCCAGGCCCATCTCCGTGCCCGCCTTGATCGCGGCGCGCAGCATGTCGCCGGTGGAGATTTGCGGGATGTTGTATTTTTCTTTGATGAAATTAGCCTGAGTGCCCTTGCCGGCACCTGGTGCTCCTAAAAGAATAAGACGCATGAAAAATTCCTAAAAACAGATATGGGGGTTAGTGTTTGGATCGTACGAAACTTACCACAAAACTTACTCCTAACGCCAATTTACGACGCTTCAGAGAGATATTCCGTATGAATATCGCACTTATGTATTGGTTATATCAGTTGTAACTGACTTGTGCCTGACGTGTCATTGACGTGTATCAATAAGGCCCATCAATAATGCAGACGGACGCGGGCCAGGTCTTCCGGCGTGTCCACCCCGGCCGCAGGGGCCGAGTCGGTCACGTGGACGGCGATCGGAAAACCATGCCACAGCACCCGCAACTGCTCCAGCGCCTCGATCGATTCGAGCGGCGACACCTCCAGCGCCGGGTAGGCTTGCAGGAAGTCGTTGCGGTAGGCGTACAGTCCGATGTGGCGGAGCGGTACGTAAGCGGCCGGCAGGATCTCTTTGGACTGCGCAAACGCGTCGCGGTTCCACGGGATGGTGGCGCGCGAGAAGTACAGCGCCCTGCCCGCCTTGTCCAGCACCACCTTGACCACGTTGGGGTTGAAGGCGTCGGCGGCGTCGTGCAGCGGGTGGGCGCAGGTGGCCATCGGCACGGCGGCGTTGATGCGCGACGCGGCCGCTTGCAGCAGCGCCGGGTCGATCAGCGGCTCGTCGCCCTGCAGGTTGACGACGACGGCGTCGGCCGGCAGGTTCAGCGCGCGCGCCACTTCGGCGATGCGGTCGGTGCCGGACGGGTGGTCGGCGCGGGTCATGCAGACTTCGACGCCGTGCTGCACGCAGGCGGCGCGGATGGCGTCGTGGTCGGTGGCGACGATGACGCGCGCGGCGCCGGCCTGCTGGGCGCGCTCGGCCACGCGCACCACCATCGGCTTGCCGCCGAGGTCGGCCAGGGGCTTGTTCGGCAGCCGGGTCGAGGCCAGGCGGGCCGGGATGATGACGATGAACGGGGACACAGAGGACACTGGCTTAGTCCGCCTTGTCCTGCAAGGTGCGCGCCTCGTCGGCCCACATGATGGGGATGCCGTCGCGGATCGGATAGGCCAGGCGGTCGCCTTTGCAGATCATCTCCTGGGCTTTCTTATCGTACTCAAGGGGGCCTTTGCAGACCGGGCATACCAGGATATCAAGCAATCGAGCGTCCACGACATTTCTCCACAATTTGGTCGGCCAGCGCGCGGTCGATGCGCGCCGTTACCGGGACGACCCATAGGCGCGGGTCGTCTCTGAGTTCTTCAATTTGCGCACATTTTACTGCATCCTTCTCGGTCATCAAGATCAGATCGGCGTCCAGGCCCTCGAACGGGCGGTCGCGGAAGTCGTGATGGTCGGGCAGCGGCAGTTCTGCGATGCGCAATCCGGCCGCTTTGAGCATGCCGAAAAAGCGCGCCGGGTTGCCGATGCCGGCGGCGGCGGCGATGCGCAATGCAGGGTGGGCGCCGAGCTCGGCCAGCGTGCGGCGCTGGGTCCGGTCCCGCAGCTGCTCGGCGTGCTCCCCCGCGAGCGTCATCTGGATCGCCGGCGGCGCCGCATATGGGGTCGGACCCGTAGGGTCCGACCCCGCCGTGGCGGGGTGGACTGCGCGCACCAGTTCCTCGGTCAGCACCGGCGCGTTGATGACGGTGAAGTCGCGGCGGCGGCCGACCGGCTCGCGCAGCGGCCCGGCCGGCAGCAGCCAGCCGTTGCCGGCGCCGCGGCCGTCGAACAGGATGATTTCAATGTCGCGCTGCAAAGCGTAATGCTGCAGGCCGTCGTCGGTGAGCAGGATGTCCACTTCGGGATGCGCGGCCAGCAGCGCGCGGCCGGTGGCGGCGCGGTCGCGGCCCACCATCACCGGGCAGCCGGTGCGCTGCCGGATCAGCAGCGGTTCGTCACCGACCTGAGCCGGCGTGGAGGCGGCGCTCACCGCGCGCGCGCCGCTGGCGTCGCTGCCGTGGCCGCGCGAGATCACGCCCGGCTGCATGCCGGCCGCCTGCAAGGCTTGCACCAGCCAGATCGTCAGCGGCGTCTTGCCGGTGCCGCCGATGTAGATGTTGCCAACCACGACCACCGGCACCGGCAGCCGCGACGACTTCAGCACGCCGGCGCGGAACAGCGCGGCGCGCGCGGCGCTGAGCGCGCGGAACAGCAGCGACAGCGGCCACAAGGCGCAGGCCAGCGGGCCGCGCCGCAGCCAGTTGCGCGTCAGCGTGGCTTCCAGCGCCGACGGTTGGGAGGTGCGAGGCTTGGACACTTATTTGGCGGCACTGGTCTGCGCCGCGAAGGTCAGCTTCTCATAGCCGGCGATGCGCGCCGCTTCCATCACGTTGATGACCATCTGGTGCATCGCGAACTGGTCGGCGTTGACGATCACCACCGGCGACCTGGCCGCCGCGCCGCCCTTGTCGGCGGCGCCGCGCAGCGATTGCGCCAAGCCGGCCACGTCGCGGAACGAGACCGGCTCGCCGTTGATGGTGTAGTTGCCCTTGGCGTCGACCGTGACGTTGAGCTCGAACGGCTTGTCGGTGGCCTTTTGCGCGTCGGCCGTCGGCAGCGTGATCTGCAGTTCGGTGAACTTGCTGTAGGTGGTCGTCACCATCAGGAAAATCAGGATCACCAGCAGCACGTCGATGAACGGGATCAGGTTGATCTCGGGGTCTTCGCGGCGCTGGCCTTTGCGGAAATTCATGCGGCTTCCTTACTTGCGCTTGCTGTGCACGATGTCGACGAACTTCACCGCCTGCTGTTCCATGTCGATGATGAAGCTGTCGACCAGCGCGCGGAAGTGGCGGTAGAAGACCAAGGTCGGCATGGCGATCGCCAGGCCGAAGCCGGTGTTGTACAGCGCCACCGAGATGCCGTGCGCCAGTTGCGCCGGGTTGGCGCCGCTGGCATTCTGCGCGCCGAAGATCTCGATCATGCCGACCACGGTGCCGAACAGGCCCATCAGCGGGGCCAGCGTGGCGATCGTGCCCAGCGTGGTGAGGAAGCGTTCCAGCGTGTGGGCCACGCCGTTGCCGGCCTCCTCGATCGATTCCTTCATCACGTCGCGCGGCGAGTCGATGTTGCGCAGCGCGGACGACAGCACCACGCCCAGCGGCGAACTGGCTTCGAGCTTGTCGATGATGTCGGGCGTGATATTGCCGCCGCGATAAACCTGCACCACTTCGTCGAGCAGCTTCTTCGGCAGGATCTTGCCCCGGCGCAGATACAGCAAGCGTTCGATGATCAGGGCCGTGGCGACGATCGATGCGACCAGCAACAGCCAGATAGGCCAACCTGCAGCTTGGAATATGGCGAGCAAAACGAACTCCTGTAGATAAATGAACATCCGAAGGCGCAATGTATCTTGTTGGGCCGCAGTCGGCAAGGGGCGCGTGCGGTGGAGTTCTGCACATTTTCTGTGGACAATGATGTGTGCAATGCTCTCAACTCCGCCGCAAGTCATTGATTCATATGAGAAAAATTTCAAAGCTCAAAAATAGCGCAGTCGTGCGCTAAATCGGGCGTTTTCCTATGCAAAAGTTGTGCCAACTTATGCCCATATTCTGTTGATAAGATTGTGCGCAAGGCGGGGCGCGCCTGCCTATCCCCTTGATTTGATACGGTTTTATTTCCCTGAGTAAAAATGGTGCATATCGGCGATTAGACTGCTTTATAGGCAACTTCCTGCGTCGAAAGGGGCGGCCAGTGTAGTTCTGCACAAAAAATGTGGATAAGATTGTTAGCAAGCGTGCCGACTCCCTGCAAACCCCTTGATTTATAAGGATATTTTTTCCATGCGTAAAAAAATCGCACTGTAATCGGGCTCAATTCCGGTATTTGGGCGCTGGCACTTCTACACACTTAATGTGGATAAGATTGTTAGCAAGGCCTACCGCATCGTTAAAGATCGTTGATTTATAAGGGATTTTTTGCCTTGAGTAAAAATATGGCAGCGGGCGGTTTTACGGTGGTTTTCACAGAGGCAATAAGGTTTTCCACAGGCCGCGGACGAGAAGCGAGCGATAATCACAAGCTATCATCGCGGGTCCGCCACTTCTGCACACTTTGTGTGGATAAGATTGTTAGCAAGGCTGCGGCGTCATACCAAAGTCATTGATTTATATCAGCTTTATTGCCATGCGTAAAAATGAAGCAGGCGCTTTTTTAGCCTGAACGCGAGCGATCGGGTGGACGGCGGATGCACTGGATGGGCATCCAGTATCATGAGCGGCCGGACGGGCGATGCCGAGTTTTGCACAATTTCTGTGGATAAAAGTGTGCGCAATCCGCCACCCCAGGCATTAAGTCATTGATTCGTAACCATATACTTTCCGTGCGCAAAATTTAGGCATGGTGAAAACACCAATAAGAAATTAGCTATCGCTCACCAAAGTTTCGCACACCTTTTGTGGATAACTTTGTGCGTAACTGCCGGCGGCTAGGGCAAAGTGCTTGATCCATAAGGGTTTTTCTCCTTTGCACGCAAATACGGCAGAATTGTTTACTCTTTAAAATCATATATTTACCTATAATACCTGTCGCTTCGGTTGCTCTATGACCGCCGTGTTACCAATCCCACATAGTGTGGATAGTTTTCTTTTTCAAAATCCATGAACTTCGATAACGACACCGTCCCCGCCGCCGCGCCCGTCATGAGCGTCTCCGCGCTCAACCAGGCGGTGGCGCGCCTGCTGGAGCGCAGCTTTCCCTTGACGTGGATCTCCGGCGAGGTCTCCAACTTCACCAAGGCCAGTTCCGGCCATTGGTACTTCACGCTCAAGGACGACGCCGCCCAGGTGCGGGCGGTGATGTTCCGCGGCCGGGCGCAGTACGCCAACTTCATCCCGCGCGAGGGTGACAAGGTCGAGGTGCGGGCGCTGGTGACGCTGTACGGCGCGCGCGGCGACTATCAGATCAATGTGGAGGCGATCCGCCGCGCCGGCGTCGGCTCGCTGTTCGAGGCGTTCCAGCGGCTCAAGGAAAAGCTCGATGCGGCCGGCTTGTTCCATCCGGAGCGCAAGCGCGTGCTGCCGATGTTCCCGCGCACCGTGGGCGTGGTCACCAGCCCGCAGGCGGCGGCGCTGCGCGACGTGCTGACCGCGCTCAAGCGGCGCGCGCCGCATGTGCACGTGGTGCTGTATCCGACGCCGGTGCAGGGCCAGGGCGCCGGGCAGAAGATCGCGGACGCCATCGATACCGCGTCGCTGCGCAACGATTGCGATGTCCTGATCGTGTGCCGCGGCGGCGGCAGCATCGAGGATTTGTGGTCGTTCAACGAGGAGGAAGTCGCTTACGCGGTGGCCAATTGCCGCATGCCGGTGATTTCCGGCGTCGGCCATGAGACCGATTTTACGATCTGCGACTTCGCCGCCGACTTGCGCGCGGCCACGCCGACGGCCGCGGCCGAGATGGCCGTCACGCCGCGCGCGGACTGGGTCGGCTCGCTGCGCGCCGATGTGGTCGATATCCGCCGCGCGATGCGGCGCGCGGTCAGCGAGGCGACGCAGACGCTCGATGCGTACTCGCGCCGCCTGCTCAACCCCGGTGCGCAAATCCGCCAGCAGCGCATGAAGCTGCAGGCCTTGTCGACCGCGATGATGCACGCCAACCGCGCGCCGTTGGCGCAGGCGCGGCATCAGCTCGATCGCCTCGGCGGACGGCTGGGCGCGCGCAGGCCGGACGTGACGGCGGCGCGCTCGGCGCTGGCGCAGATGCGGCATCGCGCCGCCATCAGCGTGGCGACGCAGCTGGGCCAGCGCCGCGACGCGCTGGCGGCGCTGGCGTCGCAGCTGGAGCTGCTCAATCCGCAACGCACGCTGGAGCGCGGCTATGCGATCGTCACCGACGACCAGGGCGCCATCGTGCGCGCACCGGCGCAGCTCAAGCCGCGCAGCGCGCTGAACCTGCGGTTGGCCGAGGGTAGCGCGCAGGTGGATGTCGAGGCGGTGCGCCGGTAAAGGCGTCGTCAGTTGAAGGCGACGTCTTCGAGGCGGTAGCGGAATTTCCGGCGTTCCGGCTCCGTCCAGCCGGGGATCGAGTCGACGTTGCGCTGCATGACCGGCGGCTGCGGGATGGCTGAACCGCCGGCATGCGGCAGGCCGATGGGCGTTGGCTCGGCAGCGGGTGGCGGCATGGACGGTGCCGGCGCGGGCGGCGCTGCGATTGCATCAGGCGAGAGCGCCTGCCGGCGCGCCGCCAGTTCGAGTTCCTTGCGGCGCTGATAGGCCATTTTCCAATGCTTTTCGCCGGGCATGCGGATCGAGATATCGTACCAGGCGTTGCGCACGGTGTCGGTGTGCTCGCTGGCGAACTTGTTTGGCGTGGTGGGACGGCCTTTGTACATCAGCCGGTCGCCTTCGACGTGGGCGTATTCGTGATCGCCCCGGTAGGCCATGCGAACCCAGGTGCCGTCGGGCAGGAACAGCGACTTCCATTGATAGCCGCGCGGCGCGTCGGGGGCGCCTGCGCCCTGCTTCATCGCGGCCAGCCAGTGGCGGACGGCGGCGTCGACCGCTTCGGCCGGATCGATGGTGGAGCCGCTGTCGCGCAGGTACTCCAGCAGCGCGAGCAGGGTGTGTGGGGAGAGGTTCACGCTCGTTATGGCAGACATACTGAAATTCCTCCTGAATTCTACTGAGTTCTACTTGAACCTACTGAGTTAGACAACGTCAGTAGATTCAAGTTCAATTCAGTAGAAATCAGTGAAAAAATCAGTGGGTTTGCCATAAGGGGCGCGTACCAGCACCCATGGTGCGGGTAGCCCGCAGCGGGAGTGACAATGCGCGTATATTCGGCGCGGCAAAGTCGATATAGTTGGCGCTCCAACACCAGCCGCCCCGATGTCATGAAGACTTCCGCCCTGCTTTGCGCGCTACTGACCATCCACGCCGCCGCCTACGCGGAGCGCGCCGACACCTTCAAGGAAACCAAAGTCACGGCGCGCCACAGCGTGGCCAACCTGATCACGCGGGAAGTGACGCTGACCGGCGAGGTCGAACTGCGGCGCGGCACGCTGCTGATCAAGGCCGACGGCGGCGTGATGACCGAAAACGCGCGCGGCTACCAGCACCTGGTCCTGACCACCAGCAAGGGCGGCAAGCCGGTGTTCTTCCGCCAGAAGCGCGACGGCGGCGGCGATCAATGGATGGAGGGGGAAGCGCTGCGCGCCGAGTACGACGGCGAAACCGAGACGCTCGACCTGACGCTGGAGGCCAAGGCCCGGCGCACCACGGGCGGCCAGCTGACCGACGAGGTCAGCGGCGAACACATTTCCTACGTGGCGAAAGAGGAACGTTACGTGGTCACCCAACTGCCTGGCGACGCCAAGCCCGGCGACCGGCGCGGCGTGATGGTGCTGCAGCCGGTGCGCAAGGATCCGCTACTGATGCCGGCGGCGTCCGCCGCGTCAGCCACCGCGTCGGCGCCCGGCCAGTGACGCCTAGCCGGCCGACAGCATCGCCGACATGCCGGTCAGCACCGGGTATTTTTCGGTGATGACCCAGGTCGGGATGTGCGACAGGTAATCGGAGAAGCGGCCCTTCTGCTCGAAGCGGGCGCGGAAGCCGGAGCGCTCGAAGAAGTCGCTCATCTTCAGCACCACGCGGCCGCCGATGTAGATGCCGCCCTTGGCGCCCAGGGTCAGCGCGACGTTGCCCGCCACCGTGCCGAGCATCTCGCAGAAGGCCACCAAAGTCTCCTCGCACACCGGGCACAGGCGGTGCAGGCCGCGCTCCATGATCTCCGACGTGTTCAAATTCTGCGGCTCGACGCGGGCGCGCTCGCACAGCGCGCGGTAGACCAGCACCAGCCCGATGCCCGACACCAGCCGCTCGCTCGACACATGCTCGTGATGGCGGCGCGCGTAGCGCAGGATCTCGATCTCGCGCTCGTTCATCGGCGCGAAGGTGCTGTGCCCGCCCTCGCTGTCGATGGCGATCCAGCGGTCGCCGGCCGGCACCAGCCCCGACACGCCCAGGCCGGCGTCGGCGCCGACCAGGCCGATGGTGGCGTTGGCGCGCGCCACGCCGCCGCCGATCTGGTGCTTGTTCTCGGCCGCCAGATACGGCAGCGAGCTGGCCAGCGCGGTGAAGTCGTTGACCACCACCAGCGACTTGAGGCTGAACTGCGAGCACACCGCCTCCACCGAGAACGACCAGTGATGGTTGGTCATCGTCACCCAGTCGCCGTCGATCGGGTTGGCGATGGCGATGCCGGCGAAGCGCGCCTGGTAGCCGCCCGCCGTCACCGTGGCCGGCTGCGACAGGTAGGCCACCAGCGCCGCGCCCAAGGTCGGGTAGGCGGCGCAGTCGGTGACCCAGATCGCCTCGATCTGGTTGGGGGCGGTCTCCAGGCCGAAGCTGGCGCTGGTGCCGCCGATGTCGGCCAACAGGCGCGGGCCGTGCGCGAGGTGCGAAAACGAGTCGCGTTTCATTGTCTCTTCCTAGTCTGCTCTGGTGGCTGGCCGCTTGATTATATGACACGTCCTGTTATGAAAACGTTTTCAAACGCCTTTTCCATTAAATACCGCCGTCGCTGGAAAGTCAATGCGCGGCGGGCCGCCGAATTGTGAATTTGGCGCGCGATTTATGGTAATCTTCCGGCGAAAAGGTTTTCATAACACCATTATAAAAATAAGCTTAAAGGAACCTCGTCTTGGCAGCTCTCCCACACTCCGGCCCATCGACGCTGATGGATGTTGCACGCGAAGCGGGAGTCTCCCCCAGCACGGTTTCACGCATCCTCAACGGCACGGCGCGGGTCTCCGACGACAAGCGGCAGGCGGTGCTGGCGGCCATCGCCGACATGAACTTCGCGCCCAACCAGATGGCGCAGGGCCTGAAAAAAGGCCGCTCGATGACCATCGGCATCGTGGTGCAGGACATCTCCTCGCCGTTCTTCGACGAAACGCTGCGCGGCGTCGACGATGGCCTCAAGGGCACCGGCTACGCCTCGGTGATCGTCAGCGGCCACTGGAACGCGGAAGAGGAAGCGGACCGCATCCGCCTGCTGCTGGCGCGCAAGGTCGACGGCATCATCCTGCTGTCGGGGCGGATGGCGGACCAGACGGTGCTCGATTTCGCCGACCAGCGCCCCATCGTCTCGACCGGCCGCTCGCTCAACACCCGCAGCGCGCTGGGCTTCAAGATGGACAACGAGCACGGCGCCTACCTGGCGGTGCACCACCTGATCGAGCTGGGCCACCGCCGCATCGCCTTCATCTCCGGGCCGTGCAACAACATCGACGCCATCGAGCGGCTGGCCGGCTACACCCGGGCGCTGGGCCAGGCCGGCATCGAGCTCGACGACAAGCTGGTGGTCGAGGGCAATTACCATGAAGCGAGCGGCATGCTGGCGATGAACCGGCTGTTCGACACCCACCAGCAGTTCACGGCGGTGTTCGCGGCCAACGACCTGAGCGCCTACGGCGCGCGGCTGGCGCTGTACCGCAAGGGGATCCGGGTGCCGGACGACATCTCGCTGGTCGGCTTCGACGATTTGCCCGGCTCGTCGTACACGACGCCGCCGCTGACGACGATCCGCCAGCCGCTGTACGACATCGGCCGCATCGCCACCCACGCGTTGCTGCGCATCATCAACGGCGAGGAGGCGCGCAGCGAGGTGCCGCCGCTGGAGCTGATCGTGCGCGAGACCACGCGCCGGGTGCGCTGAAACGATTGCCCACACGGAAAGCGTGCCTTTTCAGCATGGAGCGGCCATCCGCTTTACAATGATGGACGTTTCGGCAAAAATCACCCGGTCCCAACACTGACAGCAACCCACCAAAAAGGAACAACCATGGAACATACCCTGCCACCACTGCCCTATGCCATCGACGCCCTGGCGCCGTCGATCTCGCAAGAAACGCTGGAATACCACTACGGTAAGCACCACCAGACGTATGTCACCAACCTGAACAACCTGATCAAGGGCACCGAGTTCGAGGCGCTGACCCTGGAAGAGATCGTCAAGAAATCGTCCGGCGGCATCTTCAACAACTCGGCCCAGGTGTGGAACCACACCTTCTACTGGAACAGCCTGACGCCGAACGGCAAAGGCGCACCGGACGGCGCGCTGGCCGAGGCGATCAACGCCAAGTGGGGTTCGTTCGACAAGTTCAAGGAAGAGTTCACCAAATCGGCGGTCGGCAACTTCGGTTCGAGCTGGACCTGGCTGGTGAAGAAGGCCGACGGTACGCTCGACATCGTCAACACCTCCAACGCCGCCACCCCGCTGACCACCGACGCCAAGGCGCTGATCACCTGCGACCTGTGGGAACACGCCTACTACATCGACTACCGCAACGTGCGTCCTAAGTACCTGGAGACCTTCTTCAAGCTGGCCAACTGGGACTTCGCCGCCGCCAACTTCGCCTGAATCGTGTAACACGCAGCACCAAGAAGAAGCTTCCGCTCCGGCGCAAGCTTCTTTTTTTTTATTGTGGGTGTCAGTGCCGACATTCGGACACGAGCTCAACAACAAGGTTGTTGAGCTCGTGTCCGAATGTCGGCACTGACACCATCTAAGGAGACACGCAATGACCTACCTCGCCTCGCCGCAACGCTATGAGAGCATGCAGTTCCGCACCTGCGGGCGCAGCGGCCTGAAGCTGCCGCTGATGTCGCTCGGCCTGTGGCATAACTTTGGCGACAGCAACACGCTCGCCTCGCAGCGCGACATGCTGCGCACCGCCTTCGACCTCGGCATCACCCACTTCGACCTGGCCAACAACTACGGCCCGCCGTACGGCTCGGCCGAGACCAATTTCGGCCACCTGTACAAGGAAGACTTCAAGCCCTACCGCGACGAGCTGATCATCTCCACCAAGGCCGGCTGGGACATGTGGCCCGGCCCCTACGGCCAGGGCGGCGGCTCGCGCAAGTATGTGCTCGCCAGCCTGGACCAGAGCCTGCAGCGCATGGGCCTGGACTACGTCGACATCTTCTACTCGCACCGCTTCGACCCGGACACGCCGCTGGAGGAAACCATGGGCGCGCTGGCGCACGCGGTGCAGCAGGGCAAGGCGCTGTATGTGGGCGTGTCGTCCTACTCGGCCGAGAAGACCGCCGAGGCGGCGCGATTGCTCAAGGAATGGAAGGTGCCGTGCCTGATCCACCAGCCGTCCTACAATCTGCTCAACCGCTGGATCGAGACCGAGGGCATGCTCGACACGCTGGGCAAGGAAGGCATCGGCTGCATCACCTTCACCGCGCTGGCGCAGGGCATCCTCAGCGACAAGTACCTGCACGGCATCCCGGCCGACGCGCGCGTCAACCGTCCCGGCGGCGGCTCGCTGCAGCAGTCGCACCTGAGCGCGGCCAACCTGGAACGCGTGCGCGGCCTGAACGAGATCGCCAAGCGGCGCGGCCAGACCTTGGCGCAGATGGCGCTGGCCTGGGTGCTGCGCGACGCGCGCGTCACCTCGACCCTGATCGGCGCCAGCAACAGCGCGCAGATCCGCGAGAACGTCGCCGCGCTGCACAACCTGCACTTCAGCGCCGAGGAACTGGCCGCCATCGACGCGCAGGCCCAGGAAGGCGCGATCAACCTGTGGGCCGGCTCGTCGTCGCACCGCTAGCCGCCGGCATGGACCGCTTTCACGCCATGCGCGTCTTCACCCGCATCGTCGAGCTGGAGAGTTTCAGCAAGGCGGCCGAGGATCTGCAGATGCCGGCCGCCACCGCCACCCACGCCATCAAGCAGCTCGAGGCGCGGCTCGGCGTGCGCCTGCTGCAGCGAACCACGCGCCACGTCAGCGCCACGCTCGACGGCCAGGCCTATTACCAGCGCTGCGTGCGCATCCTGGCCGACGTCGAGGAAACCGAGGCCGGCTTCGGCAACAGCGGCGTGGCGCCGCGCGGCAAGCTGCGGGTGGACTTACAAGGGACGGTGGCGCAGCATTACGTGCTGCCGCGCCTGAAGGAATTCTTCGCCCGCTATCCGGACATCGAGCTCGAGATCGGCATGGGCGACCGGCTGGTGGACCTGGTGCGCGACGGCGTCGACTGCGTGCTGCGCGTCGGCGAGCTGCGCGACTCGAGCATGGTCGGCCGCCGCGTGGCGTCGCTGCAGCAGGTGACCTGCGCCAGCGCCGCCTACTTCGCGCGCCACGGCACGCCCGCCACCCTGGACGAGCTGACGGCGCAAGGCCACCGCGCCGTCAACTTCTTCTCATCGAGCAGCGGCAAGCTGTTGCCGTTCGACTTCCTGGTCGACGGCGCAACCCGCAGCATCGCCCTGCCCGGCAGCGTCTCGGTCAGCAGCGCCGAGGCTTACCTGGCCTGCTGCGCCAACGACCTGGGCCTGGTGCAGCTGCCGCGCTACCACGTCGCCGCCGAGCTGGCCAGCGGCGCCTTCCGCGCGGTGCTGGACGCATGGCGGCCCAGGCCGATGCAGGTGTCGGTGCTGTATCCGCACGCGCGCCAGCTGTCGCCGCGCGTGCGCGTGTTCGTCGACTGGATTACGGACGTGATGACGGCGGCGCGCTAGCGCCGCTGCGGGCCCAGTCGCGGCGCTCCTCGCGCAGCGACGCTTCCACGTCGGCATCGATCTCCGCGCCGCCATCGTGCGCTTCGCCGTCGCCGGCCGGGATCGATTCGACCTGGTCGAAGCCGGTCTCGCTGTGCGGCGCCACCAGCCCCATCTCGACGCCGGCGCGCTCGCCGGTGCCTTCGGCGTCGGTGTCGCTGTCGAAGCCGATGTCCGGGCCGCCGGCGATATCGCTGCCGCTGTCGGAATTGTCGCTCGGGCCCAGCGCGCGCGTGCCGTGGCCCAGCCCCAGGCTGCGGTCGTTACCTACCGGAATGTTATCCGGATCCAAAGTACTGTCAGACATGATGTGCTCCTTCGGTCAAAACCTGATTGGACCACCGCGGCAAGGCCCGGTCCGTGCGCCGTCTCGCACAGGTCATCAAAAAAATCTATGGTGCCGATAGGAACAACTTACTTTACAAATGTAATATTCATCTCTATAGTTACGTTCATCGCCCACCCCACCGGAGAACCGCCATGAGCACCACCACCAAACACCTGCTGGCCGCCGCCGCCACCGTCGTCTTCGCGCTCGCCGCCACCGCCACCACCGTGACCAACGCCTTCGCGCAGACCGCGACCGCGCCGGCCACCGCCGCCGCCAGCGGCAGCGCGGCGCAAAACGCCGCCGCCGGCAGCGCGCTGGCCAGCGCCAAGGCCGACAAGCCGGCCGGCCTGACCCGCGCCCAGGTGCAGGCGGAATACTTCGAAGCGCGCAAGAACGGCACGCTGATCGAGACCGAAGCCGACTTCGACGTCGCGCAGACCCGCAAGCAAAACCGCAAGTAATCAGGTAGCCGACGCCGTGCCCATGATGCCGTGCCGCGCCCGCACACTTGCCGCCCCCATGCTCGCCTGCGCGCTGGCGGCCCTGGCCGGGTGCGCCGACATGGGCAACGTCAAGCCGCAGGCGGTGGCGCTGAAGAGCACTGAGCTCAATGCCGGCAAGGCCATCGCCGCCGCCAGCGCCGCCGTCGCCTGGCCCGACGAGCAATGGTGGCAAGCGCTGCACGACGAACAGCTGAACAAACTGGTTCAAGCCGCGCTGGCCGACAACCCGTCGCTGCGCGGCACGCTGGCGCGGGTGCGCCAGGCCGAAGCGCTGGCCGGCGTCGCCAGGGCCGGCACGCTGCCGCGCGCGGACGCCTCGGCCAGCGCCGACCGCGAACTGTATTCGGCGCACAGCACGGTGCCGGCGCCGCTGGCCGGCAACTACGCCTGGAAGAACAGCGCCACGCTGTCCGGCTCCTACGACCTGGACCTGTGGGGCCGCAACCGCGACGCGCTGGCCGCCGCGCTGGACGACGTCCGCCTGGCATCGGCCGAATCGCAGATGGCGAAGCTGACGCTGGAGACGGCGGTGGTGCGCAGCTACATCCAGCTGTCGCTGGAATACGCGCTGCAGGACAGCGTGGCGCAGAACCTGGCGCAGCGCGAACGCATCCTCGACATCACGCGCCGCCGCAAGGCCGCCGGCCTGGCCACGGACCTGGATGTGAGCAGTATCGAGACAACGCTGCCGGCGGGTCGGCGCGAGCAGGAGCAGATCGGAGAAGCGATCGCCCTGCTGCGCAACCAGCTGGCGGCCCTGATCGGCAAGGGACCGGGCGACGGCGATGCGATCGCCCGGCCAATGCTGACCCTTGAAGCGGGCCGCGGCGCGCAGTCGGCCACCGCGGTGCCGGCATCGCTGCCGGCCGAGCTGGTGGGGCGCCGGCCCGACATCGCCGCGCAGCGCTGGCGCATCGAAGCGGCCAACGCGCGCATCGCCGGCGCCAAGGCCGAGTTCTACCCGAATATCAACCTGGCGGGCTTCGTCGGCCTGCAGTCGCTGGGCTTCTCGAAGTTCTTGAGCAGCGGCGCGCAAGTGCGCGGCATCGCGCCGGCCATCAGCCTGCCGATCTTCGACGGCGGCCGGCTGCGCAGTCAGCTGGGCAGCCAGACCGCGCTCTACGACGGCGCCGTCGAGCAATACAACGCCAGCGTGGTGCAGGCGATGTCCGACGTCGCCAACGCGGTGGTGCGGATCGACTCGGTGCGGCAGCAGGATCAATTGGCGCAGCGCGCGCTGGACTCGGCGCGGCGCCAGCAGCGGCTGGCCGAACGGGCCTACCAGGCCGGCCTGACCGACACGCTCAACGTCATCAACGCGCAGATCGTGCTGTTGAACGAACAACAGCAGATGGCGCAAGTGGCGAGCAAACAACTGGATAACTTCGCATTGTTGATGGCGGCGCTGGGCGGCGGCATAAAACTGGATTTACATTGACGCAGAGATAGTACAATCAAATCCTTTTGAAAATATTAGAGGAGTGGCAATGAGCAGTTTTGAAGCGACTAAAAAACGCCTGAAAAACATCCATGCCCGCATGCCTGAATTTCCCGAGGATTTGATGCGCCTGCTGCGCATGACGTACCACATCCAGAAGCGGATGAAAGATTTGAGCAATGCGGCACTGCGCCAGTACGACCTGGTCGACGCCAGCTACATGGTGCTGGCGGTGCTGTACGGCTCCGACGACGAGACCTCGACCGCGTCCACGCTGGGCGAGGCATGCATGGAAAAGCCGGCCAACCTGACGCGCGTGTGCAACGACCTGGAAAGCCAGGGCCTGATCACGCGCGGCAACCGCCCGGGCGACCGCCGCTGCGTGATGATCTCGCTGACCGACGCCGGCCGCGCGCTGGCCGAGAAGGTGCTGCCGGAAGTATGGACCGCGACCACGCACGCCTACGACGGCTACAGCGCGGAAGAAGTCAAGATATTGGAAGCGCTGCTGAAACGGCAGCTGGATAACCTAGAAGCACTCACCTAAACCTCGCCGCCCACATGAACGCTCCCCCCGCCGCCCCGCCCACCCCGGACCCCAGCGCGCGGGGCGCCCAAGCAGCGGCAGGGGCGGCACGGGCGGCGGCCTGGCTGGCGGCGCAGACCGCCGGCTGGCTCGGCACCGAAGGCGAACGCTGGATGTTCGTCGCCAAGGCAATGCTGGCCGCGTTCGGCGCGCTGTGGCTGGCCTTCCGCCTCGGGCTGGACTCCCCCTACACTGCGCTGGCCACCACCATCATCCTCGCGCTGCCCAGCAGCGGCATGGTGCTGGAAAAAGCCTTCTACCGTTTTCTCGGCACGCTGGTCGGCTGCTCGGCCGCGCTGGCGCTGGTCGGGCTGTTCCCGCAATCGCCGGCGCTGCTGTTCGGCGGCCTGGCGCTGTGGGTCGCGCTGTGCACCGGCGGCGCCGCCATGCACCGCAACCAGCAGTCGTACAGCTTCGTGCTGGCCGGCTATACCGCCGTGATGATCGCCACGCCCTCGCTGGACGCGCCGCTCAACGTGTTCACGCTGGCCGTCACGCGCGTCACCGAGGTCGGGCTGGGCATCATCTGTTCGGCGGTGGTGCACGACGTGATCTTCCCGCGCCGCCACTCGCGCGCGGTGATGCGCACGGTGCAGGCGCGCTACGCCGGCTTCGTGGTGTTCTGCCGCGATGTGCTGGAACGGCGCCTGACGCCGGCCGAGGCGGAGCTGAATCACCTGAAGTTCGCCGCCGACATCGCCGCGCTGGAATCGGGCCGCGCCGCCGCCTTCTTCGAAGCCGACCACACCCGCTCGCACACGCGCCAACTGCACGCCTTCAACGCCGCCTTCATGACGGTGCTGACCACGTTCTACACGCTGCACCGCCTCAGCCACCGGCTGCACCACAGCGGCGAAGGGGCCGCGCCGGTGCTGGAACTGATCGCGCCGATGCACGCGCACCTGGCGCACGCGCTGACGCAGGAGCTGACACCCGGCCACCTCGCGCAAATGCGCGCCACGCTGGCCGCCGACATCGCCGCCGCGCGCACGCGGCTGCACGCCGCCGCCGTGGCGCGCGCGCAGCAGATCGACTTCGACACGGCGGCCGAGCTGCTGGAGCGCTTCGCGCGCGACCTGTCGGCCTTCGCCGCGCTGTACCACGGGCTGGCGCAGCAAAAGCGCCAGCAGGTCAGCGACCCCGGCGCCTATTCGCCGAAGACGCCGCCGGCCATCATCGCCGCCAGCGGCTTCCGCGCCGCCGCCACGCTGCTGGTGACCGCCGGCGCCTGGTACTGGCTGGCGTGGCCGTTTACCGCCAACGCCATCCTGATGGCCACGATTTTCTGCGCGCTGGCCTCCTCCTCGCCGCGCCCGACGGTGCTGGTGCGGCAGGTGCTGATCGGCTTTCTGCTGGCGACGCCGCTGGCCTTCATCACCGAGTTCTTCCTGATCGCGCGCGCCGACAGTTTCGCCCCGCTGGTGCTGGCGGCCGTGCCGCTGTTCGCGCTGGGCGCCTACTTGAGCAGCGGCCCGCGCTGGGCCGGCGTCGGCATCGGCGTCGGCCTGTACTCGGCGACGCTGCTGATCCCGACCAACCTGATGCACTACGACGTCGAAGCCTTCATCAGCAACCAGCTGTCGCTGACGCTGGGCGTGGTGGTCGCCTACGTGATGTTCTCGGTGGTGCTGCCGGAGCACACCATGGGGCACAAGGGCCACGTCTCGGCCGCGCTGTGGCGCGAAGCGCGCAAGGCCTGCGACGCCCCGATGCTGCGGCTCAAGCGCCGCTTCGACAACCGCGTGCGCGACCTGCTGAGCCAATTGAACGCCGCCGCCGGACCGGCGCCGGGCGCAGCGGCGCGCGCCGTGGTGCGCCAGGGCCTGACCTTGCTGGAGCTGGGCCACGCCGTGATCGAACTGCGCCAGCTGATCGGCGCGTTGGACGCCGGCGCCGCGCGCGCCAGCCTGCAAGCGGTGGTGCGCCAGCTGGCCGCCTACCTGCACGCGCCGTCGAACGGCAGCGGCGAGGCCGCGCTGCAAGTCATCCTCGACGCCGGCACGGCGGTGCGCGCCGCCCTGCCCGACGCCGCGCCGGCGCGGCGCGCGCGCCTGCACACGGCGCTGACCGACCTGCATTCCATCTACACGTCCTTGCTGGACCAGCTATCAACAGGAGAACTGCAAAATGCCCCGTGAAATCGACTGCTTCGGCGTGCTGCTGCCCGGCGTGCTGCCGATCTTCCTCGTCAGCCTGGCGCTGCAGGTGCTGCTCGACAGCGTGCTCGGTCACGCCGGCGCCTACCGCCGCAGCTGGCACCCGGCGCTGGTGCGTCTGTGCCTGTTCGTCTGCATCTTCAGCGCCCTGCTGGTCACCCTGTACAACTAACCACCTTGAGAGTCCGCCGTGAGCGCATCTAAAATCTTCCGTTTTTTCCTGACCATGCTGTTGCTGGGCGCGGCCCTGTGGATGGGACGTTCGGCCTGGAACCACTACATGGAGTCGGCATGGACCCGCGACGGCCGGGTCAAGGCCGACGTGGTCACCATCAGCGCCGACGTCGCCGGCACCGTCACCGAAGTGCTGGTGCATGACAACCAGCTGGTCAAGCGGGGCGACGTGCTGTTCGTGGTCGACAAGGCGCGCTACCAGAACGCGCTGGCGCAGGCGAGCGCGCTGCTGGCGTCGCAGCAGGTGGAAAAAGGCCGGCGCGGCAAGGAAGCGAGCCGCCGCAAGGGTCTCGACAGCGCCATCGTCTCGGCCGAGAGCATGGAGACGGCGGAATACGCGGTCGGCACGGCGGCGGCGCAGTACCAGGCCGCGCTGGCGGCGCGCGACCTGGCGGCGCTGAACCTGGAACGCACGGTGGTGCGGGCGCCGGTGAGCGGCTACGTCACCAACCTCAACGTGCACGCCGGCGACTTCGCCGCCGTGGGCGCTGCCAAGCTGGCGCTGATCAACAGCGCATCGTTCTACGTGGTCGGCTACTTCGAAGAGACCAAGCTGCCGCTGTTAAAGGTCAACGACAAAGTGGAGGTGCATTTGATGAGCGGCGCGGCGCAGCTGCAGGGCCACATCGAAAGCATCGCGCGCGGCATCACCGACCGCGACGCCAGCCTGGGGCGCGAGCTGCTGGCCGACGTCAACCCGACCTTCAACTGGGTGCGGCTGGCGCAGCGCGTCCCGGTACGCATCCACATCGACGAGCAGCCGCAAGGGCTGGAGCTGGTCGCCGGCACCACCTGCACCGTGGTGATCCACGGCTAGCTAGCGCGCGCCGCCGGCGTCGACCAGGGCGCCGCTGACGTAGGACGATTGCGGCCCCAGCAGCCACAGGATGGTCTCGGCGATTTCCTCCGGCTGGCCGCCGCGCTGCATCGGCACCGTGGACGCCAGCTTGTCGACCCGGTCCGGATCGCCGCCGCTGGCGTGGATGTCGGTGTAGATGATCCCCGGCCGTACACAATTGACGCGGATGCCTTCGGCGCCGACTTCCTTCGACAGGCCCAAGGTGAAGACATCGATCGCGCCCTTGGAGGCCGCGTAGTCGACGTAGACATTGCCGGCGCCATGCCGCGACGCGCCCGATCCCACGTTGACGATGCCGCCGCCCTGCCCGCCCAGGCGCGTCGACATGCGCCTGACCGCCTCGCGGCTGCACAGGAAGTAGCTGACGATATTGGTGGTGAACACCCGCTGCAGCCGCTCCACCGACATGTCCACCAGCCTGCACTGCTGCTCCAGCACGCCGACGTTGTTGACCAGCGCCGTCACCGGCCCCAGCGCCGCGTCGACGGCGGCGAACAGCCGCAGCACCTCCGCCTCGACGCCGACATCGGCCTGCACCGCGATCGCCTCGCCGCCCTCGGCGACGATCCGCGCGCGCAGCGCTTCGGCCGTCGCCGCGTTGCTGCGGTAGTTGATGCAGACCGCGTAGCCGCGCCGGCTCGCCAGCAGCGCCGTCGCCGCGCCTATGCCCCGGCCGCCGCCGGTCACCAACATCACTTGCTTCATCGGATCCCCTTATGAAAAAGCCCGCTGGCGCGGGCTTGGATTTATTTTTCAGGACTGGTGTGCGCCAGCGCGTACGTCAGGTGCTGCCACCAGTGCTCGCGCGATTGCACCGTGCGCAGGCACTTCTTATCCAGCTCGCCCTTGAAGATCGGGTCGGAACACTGCTTGGTCAGCAGCGCGTTGCGCTGGTTCTCCGCGTTGACCAGCGCAAGGCTCAGCCACAGGATCAGGCCCAGGAACACCACCACCAGGCTCCACGCCACATGGTTGATGTAGGCCCACTCGAACAGGTTCTCCAGCACCGGCGAAGACTCCTTGTAGATCTTCATGACCTCCGCTTCGACGGCCTTTTTATCGTCACTCGTATATTTCATTGCCTTGCCCGTCCTTCAAAAAAACTTACTTCTTCGCCGCGCGTTCCTGCGCCGATTTGGCGACCAGGCTGTCCATCACCGCGAACAGGGCCGCATGCGCCTGCTGCGCCGACGTCAGGCCGTGGCCCGCCGTCGCCGGCGAGGTCGTGTAGTGACCGTCGATCACCAGGCTTGGCGCGCTATCCAGTTTATACTGATTTGCCAGCTGTTGGCCGCGTTTCATCCTGGTTTGGACCCCGAAGGAGTTGAAAAATTCCAGATACTTGGCCTTGTCGACGCCGTTCTTGACCACGAAGTCCAGCAGCGCGGCGTCGGTGTTGAGGCGGTTGCGGTCGACGTGGATGGCGTGGAAGATCTTCTCATGCATGCCGTTGCCCAGCGCGTTCATCGCCTCCAGCGTGAAGAAGGCCTTGGCCTGCGCGTCGTCGCCCATGTGCAGGCGGCGGAACACCACCTTGTCGCTGTTCTTCTTGACCCAGTCGGCCAGCAGCGGCTCCAGCGCATTGCAATGCGGGCAATGGTACATGAACACTTCCAGCACCTCGACCTTCTTGCCGGTGTCCGGGCGCGGCGCCTCGACCGTGTTGTAGTCCAAGCCATCCTTGAAATCGGCGGCGTGGGCGCCTGCGGCGGCGGCCATGAAGGCGGCGGCGGCAATCAGGGAGCGCAGGAAGTTCAGGAAACGCATGGTGGTCCTTCAAAGAGGTAAGTGGCAAACGCCGCGAGATTACCACTTTTTCCACCGCTATCGTGGCCTGAAACGGAAATTAAGCCGTCCTTAAGGCCGGCGTCGGCGCGCCGTCTCCAGCCGGTCGCACAGCGCGGCGATGCCGTCGGCGATGCGCGGCGTGGCGCGCACCAGCAGTTCGCTGTCGAGCATGAACAGATTGCCGCGCCGGACCGCCAGCATGCCCTGGTATGGCTTCCAGATATTGATGCCGGCCTGGCCGTCGTGCCGCTCGCCGCCGATGATCGCCTCCGGATTCTCCTGCAGCACGGCCTCGACGCCGACCGACGGCGCCGTCACCTTCATGCCGGCGAAGACGTTGGCGCCGCCGCAGACGCGCAGCGCGTCGCTGACGATATGCTCGCCGTTGAGCGTGAACAGCGGCTTTTCCCAGATCTGATAGAACACCCTGACCTGCGGGCGCTGCGCATAGGTCGCCGTGAGTTTGGCGAGCTTTTGCCGATAGTCGCGCGCGGCCGCCTGCGCCGCCGCGTCGGTGCCCATCAGCTGGCCCAGGCGGGTCAGGCTGGTGGCCACTTCGTCGAGCTTTTTCGGCTCGCTGTAGAAGAGCGGGATGTTCAGGCTTTTCAGCTGCGACAGCTGGCGCTCGGTGTTCCCGGTCTGCCAGACCACCAGCAGATCCGGTCGCAGCGCCGCCACGCGTTCCAGGTCGATCTGCGCGTCGCTGCCGACCAGCGGCACGCGCTTGGCCGCTTCCGGATAGTCGCTGTAATTCATCGCGCCGACCACGCGGTCGCCGCCGCCGGCCGCGAACAGCAGCTCGGTGATGTGCGGCGCCATCGCGATCACGCGCTGCGCGGGCCTGGCCAGCGTGACGCTGTTGCCGGCGTCGTCGCGGACGGTGATGGCGGCTTGCGCCACGCCGCCCACCAGCGCCAGCAAAGCGATCGCGGAACGCATCAGAACTCGTAGCGCGCCGAGACCTTCATCTGGCGGCCGTCGGCTGGGTAGATGCCGCCCTTGCAGGCGAAGGCTTGCGAGTAGTAGTGCTTGTCCGCCAAATTCTGGCCGGACAGCGCGAACTCCCACTGGCCGAACTTGCGGGCATAGCGCGCGTCGAGCGTGGTGTACGACGGGATCATGCCCGAGCAGCTGTTGTCGAAGTCCGAGCCGTAGCGCTGGCTGTCGACCCACTGCGCGCCGACGTCGGCCGACTGCACCGCCGTGGCCCAGCTCAAACGCGCGGTCAGCGTGTTCTTCGGCACCAGCACCATCTCGCGGCCGTCGTTGACGCCTTCGGTGAACTTGGCCTGCACGTGCTGATAGTGCGCGCTGACGCTCCAGTCGGCGGCGATGCGCCGCTCCGCATCGAGCTCGAAGCCCTGGCGGCGAGTCGGATCCAGGTTGGTGTTGGTGCCGAAGTTCAGCGTCGGATCGTAGAAAATCTCGTTGCTCAGCTCATGGCGGAACACGCGGCCGGTGATCTTGCCGATGCTGTCGGCGTAACCCAGGCCGAGCTCCGCATCGTGCGATTTCTGCGGGACCAGCGGCTGGTTGTTAAACGGCGTCGCCGCGTTCTCGTCCGCGTTGGCGACGCGGTAGCTTTGGCCCAATCTGCCGAATACCGTCACGCGCGCGACCGGCATGTAGCTAGCCTGCAGCTCCCACGCGTTCAAGCCCTGATTGACCTGGTAGCCGGTGCTGGCGTAGCCCAGCGGATCGTTGAAATCCTTGTCGAACAGCTCGCGGCGTACGCCTGCCGAGACGCGGCCCTCATGCGCGGCGTCGAAGCGCAGCTCGTCGCGCACATACAGCGCTTTCGAGTGCTGGCTGGCGTCGGCGGCGGAGTAGGACGCCGTCGTCGTGCGGTCCCAGACGATGAAGTCGGCGCCGGCCACCACTTCGTTCAGCATGCCGCCGATTTCGCCGACGCGGCGCAGGCGCGGCGAGAACTGGGTCTGCTTGCTGTCGTAGCTGGCGGTCGACGGGAAGCCGTCGAAGACGTAGGTCGATTCCACCGTCTTCTTGCGGTACGACAGATCGGCGGCCAGGTCGAAGCCGGCCACGCGGTACTGGCCGGAGACGGTCAGGCGGTCGTAGTCGAGCGAGCCGTTATCGTCCGGCGTCAGCGTCTGGCGCGGATTGGCGTTGAACTCGGACTCCTTCAGCGAGCCGGCGAAGCGCATGTCCTGGCGGGCGCCTTCGTAGCGGAAGCCGATGCGGTTCTTGCCGTCGGCGCTGTACCACTGCGCGCCGCCGCTGAAGTGGCTTTGCTTGAATTCGTTGTTGTCGCGGTAGTTGTCGGTGCGCTGGTAGCCGGCGGTGGCGTCGGCGGCGAAACCGTCCCACGCCTGCGCCGCCGAGACGCGCACCTCGCCGGCGTTGAACTGGCCGCCCTCGACGAATATGCTGCCGCGGCTGGACGCCTTGCCCGGACGCCTGGTGACGATGTTGACCACGCCGCCGGTGGCGCCGTCGCCGTACAACACGCTGGCGCCGCCGCGCGTGATTTCGATGCGCTCCACGCTGTCGACCGGGATGCCCGACAGGACGGCGTTGAGCAGCTCATTTTCCGACAGCCGCACGCCGTCGACCACGATCACCATATTCTGGCTGCTGTTGGTGCCGAAGCCGCGCAGGTCGAGGCCGAAGTCCGGGCTGCCGTCGAGGCTCTGGCGGCCGTACACGCCGCCGATCTTGCGGATCGCCGCGTTGACGTCGCTGGCGCCGGAGCGGCGGATTTCCTCCGCGCTGATGACGGTGGCGCCGATGGGCGCCAGCGCCGGGTCGGCATCGAAGCGCGAGCCGGTGACGACGACGGGAGCGAGCACCTGGGCGGCGACTGCGGCGTCTTCGGCCAAAGCGGCGGTGGCGGTGAAGCACAGGGAAACGGCGACGGCCAGCTGGCGCCGGCGGGAGGCGGAGGAAATCATGATATATCGTTTTCAAAAAAGGCATCCGCCTGCGTCCCCGCAAGCCGGAAGTGCACGGAAGCCGCCGACGGAGAGCGCTTCCACCTTTCTGGCCGATATCCGGGCTTGCAGGCGAACCTGCGTTACCGTTGCGGGGGCAGCACACCTTGGCCGCGCGCCGATGGCGCCGGCGGCCTGTGTTTCCCGTTTAACCGCGCATGTGAGCACAGGCGCGGCACCAGAACTGCCGCATTATACGCGCCGATCATTAAGTATTTGGATAGGATGTATCTATATTTAGCGCATTGATGCCGGGGCCGGGCGTCCTTATAGTGGACACATACAAAAACCGGAGCCTTGCCATGACGACCCAAGTCCTACCCACTTACTTCCTCTCCCACGGCGGCGGCCCATGGCCGTTCATGATGGACCAGGTCGGCGAACGCTACGCCGTGCTGGACGCGTCGCTGCGCGACCTGCCGCGCCAGGTCGGCGTCAGGCCGAAGGCGGTGCTGGTGATCACGGCGCACTGGGAAGGCCGCGATTTCATGCTGTCGTCGTCGGCCCGGCCGCCGATGATCTACGACTACGGCGGCTTCCCCGCCCACACCTACGAGGTGCAGTACAGCGCACCGGGCTCGCCGGAGCTGGCGGCGCAGGTCAAGGCGCTGCTGGACGCTGGCGGCCATCCGGCGCAACTGGACCCGCAGCGCGGCTTCGACCACGGCACCTTCAGCGCCCTGTATCCGGTGTATCCGGAGGCGGACATGCCGATCGTGCAGCTGTCGCTCAAGCATGGCCTGGATCCGCACACGCACCTGGAGGTGGGCCGGTTGCTGGCGCCGTTGCGCAAGCAAGGTGTGCTGATCATCGGCAGCGGCCTGAGTTACCACAACCTGCGCGCCTTCAATGCGCAGGGCGCGGCGGCCTCGCATGCCTTCGACGACTGGCTGCGCGCGGCGATGGCCTTGCCGCCGGCGGAGCGCACGGCGGCGCTGACGGCGTGGGAGCGGGCCCCGGCGGCGCGCCTGGCGCACCCGCGCGAAGAGCATCTGCTGCCGCTGATGGTGGTGTTAGGGGCTGCGGAAAACGACGCGGCGACCGTGCCGTACCACGAGGACGCGTTCATGGGATCGTTGGCGGTATCGAGCTTCCGCTTCGGCTGACGCGGCTGCGGCTCCGTCGCGCCGCCACCCCGCAATGCGGACGCAGGGTCGGACCCCGCCAGGGGTCCGACCCTTGCTCGGCTCTGCGGGTCGGGTACTAAGAGCCGCGCTTGCCGTTGGCGTAGGCGGCGGCTTTTTCGGCGGCGATGGCCGCTTTCTCGGCCGCCTTGGCCGCCGCTTCGACCGCGTACACTTCCAGCCGTTCTTTGCGGCTGGCCGGCGTCTCCAGCGAGATGCGGCCCAGCGCGCCGCTGCGGTAGTCGCCCAGGAAGGTGTGCGCCGCCTTTTCGTAATCGAGGTCGCCGCCCTTCTGGCGGAAGCCGCGCTTGGCGCCGATGCCCTCCACCACCGCGATGGCGTCGAACTTTTCAATCTCCTTGAAGCCGTAGCGCGCCACCAGCAAGTCCGGATAGTGCACCAGCAGCTCGCCGGCCAGGAACTCCGCCACTTCCTCCTCGATCAGTGCGTTCGAGCCGATGGCGTGGCTGGCGGCCAGCATCAGGCCGTCGCTCGGCAGCGCGATCTTCGGCCACAGCATGCCCGGCGTGTCGACCAGGATGGTGTTCTTGTCCAGGTAAAGCTTTTGCTGCTGCTTGGTCACCGCCGGCTCGTCGCCGACCTTGGCCACCTTGCGCTTCAACAGCGCGTTCATCAGGGTCGACTTGCCGACGTTGGGGATCCCCATGATCATGATGCGCAGCGGCTTGGTCGGCACGCCGCGGTGCGGCGCCAGCTGCTTGGCCAGTTCGGGCACGCGCGCCACGTCGGCCGGCTTCTTGGTGGTCATCGCGAACGCGGTCACGCCTTCCTGCGCGTTGTAGTAGTTGACCCAGGCGGCGGTGGCCGCCGGATCGGCCAGGTCGATCTTGTTGAGGATTTTCAGGCACGGACGCTGGCGGAACTTGCGCAGCTCCTCCACCATCGGATTGGTGCTGGCCTCCGGCAGACGCGCGTCGACCACCTCGATCACCAGATCGGTGTTCTCCATCTGCTCCGCCGCCTTCTTCTTGGCGGCGTTCATGTGCCCCGGGTACCATTGTATCGACATGCTCTGACCTTCAAAATCGTTCTGACAATCCGCTATTTTACCCGCTGGCCCGTCCGGACTTCGGATATCATGGGTCGCCTTACCCGTTTCCTGACTATATAAACAATATTATTCTTAAACCGGAGTGCTGAAGATGAGCATAGCTGCACCGTCCACCCCGAGGGAAATCACCCTGCGCGGGATTATCCTGGGGATCCTGATCACGCTGGTGTTCACCGCGGCCCAGGTCTACCTCGGCCTGAAGGTCGGCCTGACCTTCGCCACCTCGATCCCCGCCGCCGTCATCTCGATGGCCCTGCTGAGCGCCTTCAAGGACGCCACCATCCAGGAAAACAACATCGTCCAGACCATCGCCTCGGCCGCCGGCACGCTGGCGTCGGTGATCTTCGTGCTGCCCGGCCTGCTGATGGTGGGCTGGTGGGCGCACGTGCCGTTCTGGCCGACCTTCGGCGCCTGCGCCGTCGGCGGCGTGCTCGGCGTGATGTACACGGTGCCGCTGCGCCGCGCGCTGGTGTCGCAGTCCGACCTGCCGTATCCGGAGGGCGTGGCCGCCGCCGAAGTGCTCAAGGTCGGCATGGCCTCGCGCGCCGGCGCCGCCGAAGGCAAGGCCGGCCTGCGCGCCGTGGTCTGGGGCAGCGTCGCCTCGGCGCTGTACGCCGCCGGCTCCGCCGTCAAGATCATGGCCGGCGAAGTGTCGATCTTCTTCCGCGCCGGCGCCGGCGCCACCGGCATCGGCGCTTCGAGCTCGCTGGCGCTGATCGGCGCCGGCCACCTGATGGGCATCACGGTCGGCATCGCGATGCTGGCCGGCCTGGTCATCGCCTGGGGCATCATGGTGCCGTTGATGACGTCCCTGACCCCGGCCGCCGCCGGCGTCGACGCCGCCGGCCACGCGCTGGGCATCTGGTCCAAGGAAGTGCGCATGATGGGCGCCGGCGTGATCGGCATCGCCGCCATCATCACGCTGGCCGGCCTGGCCAAGCCTATCCTCGGCGGCCTGAAGTCGGCGATGGAGACGGCGCGCCAGTCCAAGCTCGACGGCGCCGTCATCGAACGCACCGAGCAGGACATCCCGATCTTCATCGTCGGCCTGGTGACGCTGATCTCGATGGTGCCGGCCGGCTGGCTGCTGGCGAGCTTCCTGCAGGGCGGCCCGCTGGCCGACCTGGCGCTGCCGCTGGTGGCCGTCGGCATCGGCTACATCCTGATCGCCGGCATGTTCGCCGCCGCCGTCTGCGGCTACATGGCGGGCCTGATCGGCTCCTCGAATTCGCCGGTGTCCGGCATCGCGATTTTGACCATCCTCGGCGCCGCGCTCAGCGTCGGCATGGTCGGGCGCAGCGTCATGGGCCCGGAGATCGCGCACGCGCTGATCGCCTTCGCGCTGTTCGTCACCACCGTGGTGCTGGCCGTCGCCGTGATCGGCAACGACAACCTGCAGGACCTGAAGACCGGCCAGCTGGTCGACGCCACGCCGTGGAAGCAGCAGGTCGGCCTGCTGATCGGCGTCGCCGCCGGTTCCTGCGTAGTGCCGCCGGTGCTCGAGCTGCTCAACCACGCCAACGGTTTCGTCGGCGCGCCCAATCTCGACGCCATCTCCGACCAGCCGCTGGCCGCGCCGCAGGCGCTGCTGATCTCGACGCTGGCCAAGGGCGTCATCGGCGGCAACCTGCAGTGGAACCTGCTGGGCTACGGCGCCGCCGTCGGCCTGCTGCTGGTGCTGATCAACTGGGCGCTGAAAAAAGCCAGCAACGACAAATACAGCCTGCCGCCGCTGGGCGTGGGCCTGGCAATCTACCTGCCCAGCGCGGTGATCACGCCGGTGGTGATCGGCGCCGTGGCCGGCTACCTGTTCGACCGCGCGGTCGAGAAAAAGGCCGGCGGCGAAACCGCCAAGCGCCTGGCGGTGCTGATCATGTCCGGCTTCATCGTCGGCGAGAGCCTGTTCAACGTCGCGCTGGCGGGGCTGATCGTGGTGTCGGGCAAAGGCGAGCCGCTGGCCATCGCCAACTCGCTCAGCGAGTCGCACACCATGATCGTCTCGCTGGTGGTCGGCATCGCCGTGGTCTGGGGCCTGTACCGCTGGTCCGCCAATCGCGGACGGGAAGTCAACGCCTGATGGACAAATAGTTACACGACCTTTATGATTGCCTAATTGGCATCCATAAAGGTCAACATGAACCGCACGCCGTTTTACCGTGTTTCCCTGCTCGCGCTGCTGCTGGCCGCCAATGCCGCGGCGGCGCCCAGCGCGGAAAACTTCTTCCGCGATCCCGACATCAGCCACGTCGAACTGTCGCCGCAAGGCGGCTATGTGGCGCTGGTCAACGCCATGCCCGGCGGCGCCAGCGCGCTGGCGGTGCGCGACACCGGCAACCCGTCCAAGTTCAGCGTGATCGCCAACACCAGCGAGGACGAAGTCATCACGGCGGTCCACTGGATCAACGAAAACCGCATCGGCTTCACCATCAAGAACCTGCGCAAGGAATTCGAGGGCAACCTCGATGAGATGGCGGCCGACCGCAACGGCGCCAACCTGCTGCACCTGATTTCCGGTTCCTGGGACCACGCCCGTGAGGCCACCGGCAGCCATATCAAGGCGGCCAAGCTGGGCGCCGACTATGCCTTCTTCGACGTCGCCCACGACGGTTCGGACGATATCCTGGTTGAAAAATTCAGCTGGAATAACCTCGACCGCTATCCGGACCACTCGCGCCTGTACCGCTACAACACGCGCACGCGCCAGCTGCAGGCGACCTTCGAAGGCGCGCAGCCGCCGGCCACGCGGGACTGGCTGACCGACAGCCGCGACGTGCCGCGCGTGGCGCTGTCCCGCCTCAACGGCCGCTGCATCGCCTCCTACCGCAAGGCCGACGACACCAGCTGGACCGAGCTGGAAAACGGCGTCTGCTACCAGGACAAGCGCTTCACGCCGCTGTTCTTCGACGGCGACGACACGCTGTACGTGCGCGCCGCGCACCAGGGCTACGGCGCGCTGTTCCGCTACGACCTGAAGCGCATGACGCTGGCCAAGGAGCCCTTCCTCGCGACGCCGGGCTTCGACTTCAACGGCCAGCCGGAAATCGACAGCGCCAGCGGCAGGCTGCTGGGCATCCACCTGCAGACCGACGCCGGCACCACCTATTGGCTCGATCCGGCGATGAAGGCGGTGCAGGACAAGATCAACGCCCTGCTGCCCGGCGCCATCAACACCATCCACTGCGCCAGCGCGTGCCTGACAGGGCCGGTGCTGCTGGTGGCCTCGGCCTCGGACCGCCAGCCGACGCAGTACGTGCTGTACCAGCGCGCCAGCGGCACGCTGATCGGCCTCGGCGCCACGCATCCGGAGATCGTCGCGATGCAAATGGGCCTGCGCGACTTCCACCACTACCAGGCGCGCGACGGCCGCCAGATCCCGGCCTATGTCACGCTCCCGCCGGGGAAGGCGGCCGGTCCGCGTCCGGCCATCGTGCTGGTGCACGGCGGACCGAGCGCGCGCGGCGCCTACTGGAACTGGGACGCCGAGGCGCAGTTCCTGGCCACGCGCGGCTACGTGGTGATCCAGCCCGAATTCCGCGGCAGCACCGGCTTCGGCGCGGCGCACTTCCAGGCCGGCTGGAAGCAATGGGGCGGCGCCATGCAGGACGACCTGGCCGACGCCGCGCTGTGGGCCGTCAAGCAGGGCTGGGCCGATCCCAAGCGCATCGGCATCATGGGCGCCAGCTACGGCGGCTACGCCACGCTGATGGGCCTCATCAAGAATCCGGAGATCTTCCGCACCGGCGTCGAATGGCTCGGCGTGGCCGACATCACGATGATGTTCAACACGCCGCAGTCGGACGCTTCGCAGGAATCGCTCAACTACGGCATGCGCACGCTGATCGGCGATCCGGACAAGGACGCGGCCTGGTTCCGGCAGAATTCGCCGCTGCTGCGCGCGGCCGAGCTGAAACAGCCGCTGTTGATGGCGCACGGCAGCCAGGACGTGCGCGTGCCGATCGTGCACGCTTCCTCCTTCCGCGACGCGGTCCGGCGCAGCAACAACAACGTCGAGTTCATCGCCTACACCAACGAGGGCCACGGCTGGCGCCACGCCGACAACCGCATCGATTTCTGGCGGCGGGTAGAAGCCTTCCTGGAAAAGAACCTGAAAGCGGCGCCGTGACGGGCGCCGGCGGCTACAGTTCGGCCAGCGCCTTGACGTGGGCCACCACGCTGCGGCCCAGCGCCGACAGGTTGTAGCCGCCTTCGAGGCAGCTGACGATGCGGCCCTTGGCGTACAGCCGCGCCACTTCCATCACCTGCTCGGTGATCCAGGCGTAGTCCGCCTCCACCAGCCCCATGCCGCCAAGGTCGTCCTCGCGGTGCGCGTCGAAGCCGGCCGAGATGAAGATCATCTCCGGCTTGAACGCGTGCAGAGCCGGCAGCCATTGCTCGGTGACGAGCTGGCGCACCACGTCGCCCTTGGTGTGGGCCGGCACCGGCACGTTGACCTGGTTGGCGGTCACCGGCGGCGGGTCGTTATACGGATAAAACGGATGCTGGAAGAAGCTCACCATCAGCGCGCGCGGCTCGTGGATGAAGGCTTCCTCGGTGCCGTTGCCGTGATGGACGTCGAAGTCGACGATGGCCACCCGCGCCAGTCCGCGCACGTCCAGCGCGTGCTTGGCGGCGACGGCGACGTTGTTGAACAGGCAGAAGCCCATCGGCTCGATCGGCCGCGCGTGGTGGCCGGGCGGACGCACCGAGCAGAAGGCGTTGTCGATCTCGCCGTCGATGACGGCGTCGGTCGCGGCCACCGCCGCGCCGGCGGCGCGCTGCGCGGCGCGCCAGCTCCAGGCGTTGAGCGAGGTGTCGCCGTCGATCGGGTAGGTGTCGCCTTCGGCCGGCACGTTGTCGCGCACGATGCCGATGGCGTTCTTGCTGTGGTTGCGCTCCAGGTCCGCGAGCGCCACCAGCGGCGCCTCGCGATAGTCCAGCAGGTCGCTGATGTGCGAGCCGATCAACTGGTCGGAGATCGCTTGCAGGCGCGCCGGGGATTCGGGGTGCCAGTCGCCCATGTCGTGGCGCTGGCAGTCTGGATGGCTGTAGATGGCTGTGGTCATGTCACTGTTTTTTCTGCTACTGCGATAGAATCGCTGCTAGTCGCTACTCATTACTGCTAATCTACCATAGCTCATCACCCTGGACATCATGTACACAAAATTGCACGCGGCGGCACGCCAGGTGGGCGAGATCATCGTCGGCAAGGATCTGCAGGTGCGCCAGGCGCTTACCTGCCTGCTGGCCGGCGGCCACCTGCTGGTCGAAGACGTGCCGGGCGTGGGCAAGACCACGCTGGCGCACGCGCTGGCCATTTCGCTGGGGCTGCGCTTCAACCGCGTGCAGTTCACCAGCGACCTGCTGCCGGCCGACGTCAACGGCATCTCGATCTACGAGCGCGAGCAGAACGGCTTCGTGTTCCATCCCGGCCCGATCTTCACCCAGGTGCTGCTGGCCGACGAAATCAACCGCGCCACGCCGAAGACCCAATCTGGCCTGCTCGAGGCGATGGAGGAGCGCCAGGTCAGCGCCGACGGCGTCACGCGCGCGCTGCCCGAGCCGTTCTTCGTCATCGCCACGCAGAACCCGACCCACCAGATCGGCACCTTCCCGCTGCCGGAGTCGCAGCTGGACCGCTTCCTGATGTGCCTTTCGCTGGGCTACCCGGACGCCGCCGCCGAACGCGCACTGCTGATGGGCGAGGACCGCCGCAGCCTGCTCAAGGCGCTGCCGGCGGCAATGACGCCGGCCGAACTGGCGCAGGCGCAGCAAGGCCTGCGCGCGATCCACGCGGCGCCGTCGCTGATCGACTACGTGCAGGCGCTGGCTGCGGCCTCGCGCCAGAACGGCGCCTTCGCCGAAGGCTTGAGTCCCCGCGCCGCCATCGCGCTGCTGCAGGCGGCGCGCGCCTGGGCCGCGCTGGAGGGCCGCGACCATGTGCTGCCGGAGGATGTGCAGGCGGTGCTGGTGCCGGTCTGCGCGCACCGCTTGCGGCCGCTGAAGTCCGCGCACGGCGTGGCGCTGGCCAGCCGCGACCTGGTGCTGCAGCTGCAAAAGTCGGTGCCGGTCTAGCCCTCATGGTCGCCGCGCTGCGCAGGTTGTACCGCAAGGGCCGCGACCAGTGGCTGTTCCAGCTGCAGGACAGCGAGCCCGGCACCGTCACGCTGGGCCTGCGCCGCGTGTTCATCGTGCCGACCCGGCCCGGCATGGCGTTCGCCGGGCTGCTGCTGGTGATGCTGGTGGGCGCGCTCAATTACAGCCTCGGTCTCGGCTTCGCGCTGACCTTCTTCACCGCCGCCTGCGCGCTGGCCGACATGTATTTGACCGCCAAGAACCTGGCCTTGCTGCAGCTCTCGCCCGGCCGCGCGCCGCCGGTGTTCGCCGGCGAGGAGGCGCAGTTCGAATGCCATCTGCATAACCGCACCCGGCTCGATCGCTACGCCGTCTGGCTGGGCTTCCAGGCCGACGGCGAGCCGCGCCAGGCCACCGACATCCCGGCCGGCGGCGACAGCGCGGTGCGGCTGTCGACGCCGACGCTGCAGCGCGGCTGGCTGCCGGCGCCGCGCGTGCGGCTGGTGACGCGCTTTCCGCTCGGCCTGTTCCGCGCCTGGAGCTATTGGCGGCCGGACGCCAGGGTGCTGGTCTACCCGGCGCCCGAGACGCCGGCGCAGCCGCTGCCGTCCAGCGGCGCGGCCAGCGCGGATGGTCACGGCACCGTGGGGCTGGATAATTTCGCCGGCATCCGCAGTTACCAGGCCGGCGATCCGATGCGGCACCTGGCCTGGCGCCAGATCGCGCGCCACGATCCGGCGCTGGGCGGGCAGCTGGTGACCAAGCATTTCGAGGGCGGCGCGGTGGCCGAGCTGTCTCTGGACTTCGCCGCGCTGCCGCCGCAGATGGACCTGGAGCAGAAGCTGTCGCGCATGACGCGCTGGGTGCTGGAGGCCGAGCAGCGCGCCCTGCCCTACAGCTTCCGGCTGGCGCAGCAGCACTACGGCCCGGCCCTCGGCGACGCCCACCGGGCGGCCTGCCTGCGCGCGCTGGCGCTGTTCGGCGCGGAGGGCCAATGAACAAGCTGGCGCTGCGCCTGACGCGCGACAAGTCCGACACCCTGCTGCTGCTGGCCGCCGCGCTGATGGTGCTGGCGCCGCACTTCGGCCATTTGCCGCCGTGGATCAGCGCCGGCGTCTGCGCCACGCTGCTGTGGCGCGCCGCGATCACCTGGCGCGGCAAGCGCATGCCGCCGCTGTGGCTCTTGCTGCCCATTTCGGTGGCGGCGATGGCCGGCGTCTACCTGAGCTACCGCACCCTGCTGGGCCGCGACGCCGGCGTCGCCATGCTGGCGCTGCTGCTGGCCTTCAAGCTGCTGGAAATGCGCGCCAGGCGCGACCTGTTCGTGGTGATCTTCCTCAGCTTCTTCGTCCTGCTGACCAACTTCTTCTACTCGCAATCGATGCCGACCGCGCTGTTCATGCTGGCCACGCTGATCGTGCTGCTGACGGCGCAGCAATCGTTCCAGTACACCGGCGCCGTGCCGCCGCTGGCCGCCCGCCTGCGCACCTCGGCCAAGCTGGCGCTGCTGGCCGCGCCGCTGGCGCTGCTGCTGTTCGTCGGCTTCCCGCGCATCCAGGGCCCGCTGTGGGGCCTGCCCGGCGACGCCCACGGCGGCAAGACCGGCATCAGCGACAGCATGGCGCCGGGCACGATCGCGTCGCTGGCGCAGTCGGACGAGATCGCGTTCCGCGCCCGCTTCGCCGACGCGGCGGCGCCGGCGCAACGCCAGCTGTACTGGCGCAGCATCGTGCTGGGCGACTACGACGGCCGCACCTGGACCCGGGTGCCGCGCCGGCGCGGCCTGCAGCGGCTGGACGTGGCGGTCGCGGCGCGCGGCCGGCCGCTGCGCTACGAGGTCACGATGGAGGCCAGCGGCACGCGCTGGCTGGCGCTGCTGGAACTGGCCGGCCCGGAGCTGCGCGTGCCCGGCCAGCGCCTGCGCGATTCCGACGAGATGGAGCAGTTCACCGCCGATCCGGTGGCGCAGCGGGTGCGCTTCAGCGCCGACGCCTACCTCGACTACCGGCTGCAGGCCGGCGAGCGGCCCGAACGCATGCGCCGCTGGCTGGAGCTGCCGGCCGGCTTCAACCCGCGCACGCTGGCCTTGGCGCGGCAATTAAGACAGGCGGCGCCCGACGCCGCGCCCGAGCAGCTCAGCACAGAATTGAGCAATGCGGTACTGGCCCGCTTCCGCAACGAGGCCTACCGCTACACGCTGGCGCCGCCGCTGCTGGGCCGCGACGCCGTCGACGACTTCCTGTTCGGCAGCCGCGCCGGCTTCTGCGAGCACTACGCCGGCGCCTACGTGGTGCTGCTGCGCGCCATGGGCGTGCCGGCCCGCGTGGTCACCGGCTACCAGGGCGGCGAGCTCAACCCGGTCGACGGCTACCTGACGGTGCGCCAGTCCGACGCCCACGCCTGGGCCGAGATCTGGACCCCGGCCGACGGCTGGCGCCGGGTCGACCCGACCGCCGCCGTGGCCCCCGAGCGCGTCGAGCACAACCTGGCGCGGGCGCTGCCGCGCCCGGCCGCCTTCGGCCTCGGCCCGCTGCTGGCCCTGCAAAACGACCCCGATTCGTGGCTGGCGCAACTCAGATTCGCCTATGCCGCGCTGAATAATTCTTGGAATCAATGGGTCCTGGATTACAATCCAGACAGGCAGCGAAGTTTCCTCGAAGAACTAGGCACCGCCTTCGCCAACGGCCGCAGCGCGCTCGGCGCGGCGCTGGTGGTGGCCTTGCTGGCGCTGCTGCGCTGGCGCCGGCGGCGCCGGCCGGCCGATCCGCTGGCCGGCCTGTACGAGGCCTTTTGCCGGCAGCAGGCGCGCCACGGTTACGCGCGCCGCCCGGACGAAGGCCCGCGCAACTACGCGGCGCGCCTGCGGGCAATGCCGGCCGGGGCGGCGAAACGCGCCGCGATGGAGCAATTTTTAACCCTGTACGGCGCGCTGCGGTATGGCGCGCCCCAGCCCGAATCACGCACGGCGTCGCTGGCGACGCTGAAAACCCTGCTACCCTTATGCCGATGAAGACTCTGATCACCACCCTGCTGCTGAGCGCGGCCATCCTCAGCCCGGCCCACGCCCAGGTCGACCGCTACGGCTACACGCTGCCGCCGAGCATGCAGAAAAAGAAAAAGCCCGCCGCACCCAAGAAGAAAGGCCCGCCGCCGGTCGACTATGTCGGCGAGTTCGTCAACTTCGGCGACTGGAAGGAAGTGCGCGCCTTCCTCGACGACGTCGCCGCCCGCGACGGCTTCGACCGCGCCGAACTGGACGCGTTGATGGCCCAGGTGCGCTACGTCGATGCCGCCGTGCAGCTGGTCAAGCCGGCGCCGCCGGGCAAGCCGAAGAACTGGCAAGCCTACAGCCGCCTGACGGTCGAGCCGGTGCGCATCGACGGCGGCGTCAAGTTCTGGAACGACAACCTGGACACGCTCAACCGCGCCGAGGCGCTGTACGGCGTGCCGGCCGAGATCCTGGTCGGCATCATCGGCGTCGAGACCGTGTACGGCCGCAACACCGGCCGCTTCCGCGTGGCCGACGCGCTGGCCACCTTGGCGTTCTCCTACCCCGAAGCGCCGCAGCGGCGCGAGCGCATGGAATTTTTCCGCAAGGAATTGGAGTCGACCCTGCTGTTCGCGCGCCAGACCGGCATCGATCCGCTGTCGCTCAAGGGCTCGTTCGCCGGCGCCGTCGGCATGCCGCAGTTCATGCCGAGCAGCATGATGAAATACGCGGTCGACTTCGACGGCGACGGCAAGGTCGACCTGCTCGGCTCGTCCGGCGACGCCATCGGCAGCGTCGCCGCCTTCCTGGTCGCGCACGGCTGGCAGCGCGAGCTGGGCGGCCCGCTGGTGTATTCCGCGACCGTGTCGCCCAACCGCGCCTGGGAAGGCATGCTCAACCAGGGGCTGGTGGCCAAATACCGCGCAGCGGAATTGCAGGCCGCCGGCGTGACCACCACGGTGCCGGTGCCGGAGCAGCAGAGCTACGGCCTGGTCGATCTGCAGAACGGCGCCGAGCCGACCGAGTACTGGCTGGCCAACGCCAATTTCTTCGCCATCACGCAGTACAACCGCAGCTATTTCTACGCGATGTCGGTGGTGGAGCTGGGCCGCGCCGTGCGGCTGGCGCGCGGCGGGATGTAGGCCGGGGAAGTATTATGTAATGTAAGCAAGCGTAAATCGCCTTGTACCGCGCCGGCGCGCGCGGTATTGTTTTGTTGACACTTGGCAAGTATTTGTCCACACTACCATGTATGCGAAAAAGCTGGGCAGCTTTACAACGGAATTGTTCTACAATTAACTTTACCGTTTAATTAAAAGTGCGCACGAGCAGCTTATCACAGGACTAGGTGTATAATTCTCACACAATGTTGCAGTCGGACAACAAAGATACGCGCGCGTAGATGTTTTTTTATTGCTGCCGGGTATTAGATTGCGCGATGTTGTACAATTGTGTATATATTATGAAACTTGTTATCCCGGAATCCGTGTCCGTGTTTGAATTCGTTCCTTGGTAAGGATGAACATTAACGCAGCAAAGCGAGCTCCGAGTGTTGTACTTTGCAGGACAACTTTATCAGAAGGAAAAGACGAAATCATGACAAACCAAGTCGGCATAGATATGAACAACGATGCGGATGGCGATGATCTGCTGCAATACAATCCCAACCGCCTGCTCGATACCCTGATCGAAAACCTGCGCCTGAAAAACGACGCAGCCCTGTCGCGCGCGCTGGAAGTGGCGCCGCCGGTGATCAGCAAGATCCGTCACCACCGTCTGCCGGTCGGCGCCTCGCTGCTGATCCGCATGCACGAGGTGAGCGATCTGAGCATCCGCGACCTGCGCTACTTGATGGGCGACCGCCGCAACAAGTTCCGCATCAGCGACAAGCAGTTCAAGCCTAAAGAAGGCGAACCAGGCGGCGGCCAAGGCTGATCCAGCCCGCTTGCAACGCCTGTGATACTCCCTCATCCCCTACCCGGGGAGAGGGCTGAAGTTCTTACGCCGGAAATACCCCGGTCGACAAGTAGCGGTCGCCCCGATCGCAGACGATGAATACGATCGTCGCATTCTCCACCGTTTGTGAAATCCGCAACGCGATCTCGCAGGCGCCCGCCGCCGAAATCCCGCAGAAAATGCCCTCCTCGGCCGCCATCCGCCGCGCCATCCGTTCGGCCGCCGCCTGCGACACCGATTCGACCTGGTCGACGCGCGCGCGGTCGTAGATCTTCGGCAGGTAGGCTTCCGGCCACTTGCGGATGCCGGGGATCGACGAGCCCTCCTCCGGCTCGGCGCCGATGATGCGCACTTCCGGGTTCTGCTCCTTCAGATAGCGCGACACGCCCATGATGGTGCCGGTGGTGCCCATGGCGCTGACGAAGTGGGTGACGCGGCCGTCGGTGTCGCGCCAGATTTCCGGGCCGGTGCCCTCGTAGTGGGCGCGCGCGTTGTCCTGGTTGCCGAACTGGTCGAGGATGATGCCCTTGCCGTCCTTTTGCAGCTGCTCGGCCATGTCGCGCGCGTACTCCATGCCGCCGGTCTTGGGCGTGAGCATGATCTGCGCGCCGTAGGCGGCCATGCTCTGGCGCCGCTCGATGCTGAGGTTTTCCGGCATCAGCAGCAGCATCTTGTAGCCGCGCAGCGCCGCCGCCATCGCCAAGGCGATGCCGGTGTTGCCGCTGGTGGCCTCGATCAGCGTGTCGCCGGGCTTGATGTCGCCGCGCTCCTCGGCGCGCTTGAGCATCGACATGGCGGCGCGGTCCTTGACCGAGCCGGCCGGGTTGTTGCCTTCCAGCTTGCCGAGTATGACGTTGTTGCGCGCCAGCGCGTCGGCGCCGGGCAGGCGGGTCAACTGCACCAGCGGCGTGTTGCCGATCGTATCTTCCAGGGTTTTGTAAGCCATCGTGTTCTATCGTGAGTGTATGCGCCAAAACAAGCATTCTAATCCGAGTTGGCGCGCGGCGTATGCCCGCGGCCGTCTCCCCCGAAAGACTTTGGACTGGCGCCGGCGCATACGTTAGACTCGCTATATGTCTGCAACCACTTTCACGCTTCCGACCGCCATGGCCCATTCCCCGCTCGATCCCCCCTCCACGAACACGCTGGAACAGCGCTTCCACCAGATGTTCCCCACGCTCAGCGAGGTCGACGTCAAGCACATGATGCGCTTCGGCCACGTGCGCCAGTTCGCCAACGGCGCCATGATCTTCGAGGCCGGCAAGTCCAGCTTCGGCCTGCTGCTGGTGATCAAGGGCGGCATCAAGATCAGCCGCTACGACGGTCTGGGCAACACTTCCTACATCACCACCCACGGTCCGGGCCAGTTCAGCGGCGAAGTGGCACAGCTGTCGGGCCGGCCGATGCTGGCCAACGGCGAGGCCGACGGCGACGTCGAAGTGCTGGTGGTGCCGTCCGAATCGCTGCGCGCGCTGCTGGTGGCGCACGCCGACCTGGGCGAGCGCATCGTGCGCGCGCTGATCCTGCGCCGCGTCGGCCTGATCGAGCAGAATTCCGGCGGCCCGGTCATCGTCGGGCCGCGCGGCCACGGCCGCATCCACACGTTGCAGAGCTTCCTGCAATCGAACGGCCACCCGCACAACGTGCTCGACCCGCAGGAAAGCCAGCAGGCGGCCGACCTGATGGAACACTTCCAGCCCAAGCCGGAGGAGCTGCCGCTGGTGGTGTGCCCGGACGGCGTGGTCAAGAAAAACCCCAGCGTGGTGGAAATCGGCCGCTGCCTGGGCATGCTGCCGGACCTGGATGGCGAAAAAATATGGGACGTGATCGTGGTGGGCGCCGGCCCGGCCGGGCTGGCCACGGCGGTGTATGCCGCGTCCGAGGGCTTGTCGGTGCTGGCGCTGGAAACGCGCGCCTACGGCGGCCAGGCGGGCGCCAGCGCGCGCATCGAGAACTACCTGGGCTTTCCGACCGGCATCTCCGGCGGCGCGCTGGCGGGCCGCGCCTACGTGCAGGCGCAGAAGTTCGGCGTCGAGGTCGCGATCCCGGCCCCGGCCGGCCGCCTGATCTGCGACACCTACCCGCTGCAGGTGGAAATGTGCGGCAGCCTGCAACGCCTCAAGGCCAAGACGGTGGTACTGTCGTGCGGCGCGCGCTACCGCCGGCCGTCGCTGGCCAATCTGAAGCAGTTCGAGGGCAAGGGGATTTACTACTGGGCCTCGCCGATCGAGGCCAAGCTGTGCAAGACCGAGGAGATCATCCTGGTCGGCGGCGGCAACTCGGCCGGGCAGGCGGCGGTGTTCCTGTCGGGGCACGCATCCAAGGTGCACATGCTGATCCGCAAGGATTCGCTGTCGTCGACGATGTCGAACTACCTGATCGAGCGCATCACGGCGACGCCGAACATCGAACTGCACACGCACTCGGAGATCGTGGCGCTGGAGGGCGACGAGGATGGCCTGCGCCAGGTGCGCGTGCGCAACTCGAAGAAGGACGAGGAATGCGACTTCGACGTCTGCCGCGTGTTCCTGTTCATCGGCGCCGAGCCGAACACGAGCTGGCTGAGCGACTGCGGCGTCGATGTCGACAACCACGGCTTCATCCGCACCGGTTTTGATGTCACCAAGGCGCAGTGCAAGGCCAACTTCGCCAACGGCGTCTATCCGCGCGAACTGCCGTCGCGCGCCGCGCTGGAGACCAGCGTGCCGGGCGTGTTCGCCATCGGCGACGTGCGCGCCAGCTCGACCAAGCGGGTCGCCGCGGCCGTCGGCGAAGGCGCCGCCGTGGTATCGCAGATCCACCAGTTCCTGGCGGCGCTGCCGCTGGACAGGGTGCTCAGCTAAGGCTACCGGCCTTGTTGCTTCAGCTGGTCGATTTCAAAATCGCCGTCATCGACCAGCCGCTTCCATCCCTCAAACTTGCCTAAGCCTTTGCTGCGCGCGATCGACAGCAGCAGGCTTTGCCCCGGCACTTGAACCTCAGGCGGTTTTTGATAGACCGGGTCTTCGAACGCCACCGCCGGCGTCGTGATGGTCCAGCCCATGTCGCGGAATTGCCGGATCACGTCCCCGAGCCACAGCGCGTTGATCAGGTTATGGTGCATCAGGATCACCTGCGTAATGTCGCGCCCTTCCAGCTGGCGCGACAGGTCGCGGTAGGCGATCGCCCGCTGGCGGATGTGCGCCAGATAGGCTTGCCGGATCGCGGAGAGGTCGGCGTGCTGGTCCGCCTGCAGCACCTCGGCCAGTTTCTCGTCGAGACGCCAGTCGCTGGTGTCCAGCGTGACGTAGGCGTTGCGATAGCCGGCCTGCTTGAGGAAAGCGCGCATGCCGTCGCGCTTTTCCGGCGTATTCCCCTCGCGCAGGAAGGTGTAGCGGAACCACTTGCGGTAGCCCGGCAGCGTCGAGGTGATCGCGTCGCAGTCGGTGACCTCCTGCCGGTACTGGGCCAGCGACACCTTGGCGCTGTGCAGGTCGGGATGCGTCATCGTGTGATTGCCCACCGCGTGGCCTGCGTCGCCCCAGGCCTTGGCCAGCGCGTAGCCTGCCGGCCGGTCGGCGCCATTGCCGCAGGTGACGAACAACGCAGCCTGCACCTGCTCGACCGCCAGCGCGGCCAGCATGGACTGGTTGCGCTGCTGCGGCGACAGCAGCGGCGTTTCCGCCAGCCTCGGGCCATCGTCCAAAGTGAACGCCACCGACTGCGCCTGCGCGCCCATGCTGGCGAACAGCAAACCCCACATCAGCCTACGCATAAGCGATCCCCAGACGCTTGAGCTGCGCCGCCTGATACGCGCCGACGGCGACATTGAACAGGCAGCGGATCAGCGGATCGTCGACGATGTCGGCATCGGCTGGCGCGCCGGCGATGCGCACGTACATCGACGTCAGCGACTCGCCCAGTTCCAGGCCGGCGTACAGCTTGGCGATGGGGATCTGGGTGGTCCACGTCGGCGCCTCCTCGTCGCCGGTCGGCGCGATGCTGTCGCCGTGGATGCGGTAGCGGAACTGCTCGACCGCCCCGGCATGGTCGTACACCGACAGCTGCCAGACGCATGGCGTCTGGAAGTAGCTGTCCGGCGAGAGCTCCATTTCTTCATATCGTTCAATCAACCCGGCGCGGCAGAAGTCCAATGCCAGCTTGGTCTGCCGCGTATCGAGCGGCGCGAAATGCCGCGCGATGTCCGCCGTGGGCGGCGGCGTGACGCCGGCATCGTATTCATAATCGACATCCTGCTCGCCTACCGGCAGCACCCATGGCAGCGGCGCGGCCGGCGTCAACGCGTCGGCCGTCAGCTCGACGGCGACCGATGGATTCAGGCGCAGCACGCGCGCGTCGGGCAGCCATGCGCCCACCTCTTCCGCAAAGCGGCGATAGGTGATAGGGAACATGGCGTGGTTGTACCACGACCACGGCTCCTGGCGGAACTGGCAGGAGCTGGGCACCACGTAGCGCGGCGCCAGCGCGCGCAGCTGCTCCGGCCATTCCTCCGGCAGCGCCACCGGCCCGCCCTCGGCGCGCGACGGCGCGATCACGTCGACCTCGCGCATGGTCTGGAAAGGCCACAGCACCATGTCCCACGGCGCGTAGGGCTTGAGCTGCTCCAGCGTCTCTGGGTCCATCCACGAATCGACTACGTTGAGCACATTCAGGCCGCCGGCGCGGATGTGGAACATCGAATCGACATCGGCGTCGAGCGCCCGGCGCGGAATCACCTCGAACGCGCCGACCAGCACCGGCGCATCGAGCTCCAGCGCCGTCACGTTGACGAAGCCGAGCGCGCGGATCATCGCGAACAGTTCGTCGAACAGGCAATACAGATAGATCGGCGTGGCGCGGTCCAGCAGGTCCAGGCTCTCCATCGAGCAATGGTCGTCGTGGAAGTGCGAGATGAACACCGCGTCGGGTCGCAGCGCGCGCACCTGCGCCAGCTCGAAGCGCACATCCGGAAAGGCGTGGCAATTTCTGCTGAACGGATTCTCAAACACCGGATCGAACAGGATCTGCGTGCCGCCGCATTCAAAGACGTAGCCGGCGTGCAGGATGCGGGAGATTTTCAGAAACATGACGGATTCTCAAGGCAGGTACAAGCCCGCATCATCTCATGACGTGGCGGCGAGCAACAGGGCCGCGACAGCGGAACCTTTCACGGCGCGAACAGCGCCTGCACCACCAACTGCGCCGGTTAGCGCTTGCAGCGGGCTAGTAGGCCTGGCGACACGACGGCGTTCGATTCCGGGTCAGACCGCAGCGCGCTTTGTGGGTCGCACGCTTGCTCGAGCTCGAAAGCTTCCACCTCGGGTTCAAAGCTTTGAACGGTTTCGCTCGCTGACGTCGATGGGGATGAGGGATCCCACTCGAAAATGCGATAGCTTGGCCTGCCGCCGCGTTGATCGTTGCGGTTGTAGAGGGCTGTAACGATACCCTGCTCCGTACGGTGATAGACCTTATAGCTGTCCGCATCGGACCAATAGTCGGGGTAGGCGCTGGAAATCCCGATAAAATAAGGCGCCTTGGCCTTACTGGACTAGGCCACCAACACCGGCGCCATTCCGTCACGCCCGAGGGCAGCACAAGGCCGTCGGGTACCGGCAGCTGCTGCTTCCAATGCAGCTTCAGCTTGTCGACGTTGCCAAAGGTTCTGGCCCCCTTCTCAGTTCCCAACAGGATGGCTTCTTTCGCGCTGTGCTCAGACAACTGTGTATCCGTCGGATACGCCACAGCCATGACCCAGTCACACCAGCCGTCGCCGTTCAGATCCATCGCAGTCGCCAGCGCGCCTACCGTCTCGGCGTGTATGGTTTCCTTGGTCCTGGGCGCTGGGCGCCCGGCGCCTTTGCATGCGACCGGCGGCTTCAACATCAAGTCTGATTCAAGCGGTGTAGCCGCCGCCGTATTCTGCAGCGCGGCCAGCAAAATGATTGAGCGCGCGTTGCTCGCTAGTGCTTGCAATGGGCTAGCAAGTATGCCGAGACGACGCCATTGGACTCAGGAAAAGAACGCAGCGCACTCTGCGGGTCGCAGGCTTGCTCGATCTCGAAAGCTTCCACATCGGGATCGAAGCGTTGAATCGCTTCGCCCACAGGGACAGACGGATTCGACGGAACTTTGGCGCCATGAGCCTTGAAGAACGCATACACCCCGGCGGCCTTTGAGCCCGGCTTCCATTTATCCAGCAGTCTGAGTGTCTTTCGTTCGACATCCCAATCATAGATACGATAGCCTGGCTTGCGATCACGCTGCGTACTACGATCATAAAACGCGGTGATGAGGTAATTGATTTTCCCAGTGGCATCATAAATCAACGCAGGTTCCTCTCCGAAAAGATATGCATTCTGTTGCTGCACAGATTCGCCGTAGCCAAGCTCATCCGGCTTATCGCCTGGCATGGTGGCACCGATCCTCGACCAACCGCGCGTGCCGCCGAGGTAGAGCGTGTTGAGGGAGTCGCGATCACCACCGGACGATAGCGGCACTGCATCATTCACGTACCAGTCGCAATATCCATCACCATTCAGATCGATTCTGTAAAAGAAAAACCAATCATACATCGACGATCCATCGGCCCGCTCCCCTCCCTGTCCAGAGGCGACTTGGTCGGTGGCTGTGACCTTGGACACCCATGCGAATTCCTTTTTATGCCCTCTCAGCTTGTAATATTTATCCGGCAGCACCTGCCCCGGAGGCATGCTGCACGCCGGAATGCTGGTCGTCAGTTGTGTCGGCTGGCTCGATGCCAGCGCACAGGTGCCCGCTAGCAGGGTAGGAATCAAATAGCGCAAGATTTTTTTCATAGAGAGGGTCATTTCAATTGCAGTGGTGTAAATTCAAGGCCGCCTATTCCTTTTCCTTCGGTACCAGGCTTGACAGTCTTATCGCCCAGGCTCTCTGTACAGCGCAGCGATTTCCAATCGCCTTTCGATGTATTGCCGGTGGTGCCCATGAAGTTCTTTACATAATCGTAGGCGTCACTGGTGGTCAGCGATGCATAAGTTCGACGCCACGTGCCGCCGTTGTGCGCGCGCGCAACCATCGCGGCCAAATATTCCTCGGACGCGCCAGGCTGATATTGCGTTGCCGCAGCAAGATTTTTCCGCATCAGGGCATGGCTCATCAACGTAAATTTATCGAAATCCTCAAAAATCCCCATGAGTAAGGTCTTGACACTGGCATCCGCGAAAATAGCACCGGTCACCAGCGCTTGTTTTGCATCGCCGGAAAGATCTTTGCCGTTGGAATTTGTCGGCGGCTGCGTCTTGATGCGTATCATGTCCACATAGGCACGCTCGCCGAGTCCGGTCTCCGCCGTGAACTTTGCCTTGTTAGCCGCAGACAGATTGGCCCAGGCTTGATTGGCGCCCGCATAGCTGCTTGCCTTCGCTGCATTGTCCCACCATTGGGCCATCTTGTTGCCCCTGGCCTGCGCGTCCTGAAGCGGTTTTTTCATCGCCGGAGTCAACCCCAATTGGGTCAAGTCATCCGCGCTGAATGCATTGTACCCGGCCAGCAATTCTCCAACCAGCGTGCTGCCGATGAACTGGGAGCGCCCATACGAAGGCGTATATACGGGCTCGGTGGTGTTGGGCGGACCGTACGCCAACTGATCCCGGGGAGCATAGCATTTCGTCGCATCGCAGTAGTAGCCGATGCCGGGACAGCCCCCCGCGGAACAATCTCGGTTGATGCGCGCGGTCTCGTTGATTTCCGCCGCCGCCTCGTACTTGGCGAGCCGGCGCAGCGTGATATCCGCATCCGAACCTGCGCCGCAGGCCAGGATGCGCTGCTTATTCGCCCCGTTGGCGCTGGCCCGCATGACATCGATATTCGCATCCCCCGCGCCGAACTTAATCGGCGGCAGCAAGGTGGACTTCGCCGGACAGGCGTTCGGGAACAGCGCCTTGCGGTCGGCGGCGATATAGCTGGCGATCAGCGCCGTCGCGTCGTCATCGCTCATATCGTTGATGGTGAAGGCCGGGATGCTGATCAGGTTGGTCCCGTAGTGTTCGGTGAACAGGTCCGGCACGCCGCCGGCGCCACCGGTCCAGGTGGTGGCCGTCTGGCCGGCGCTGAGGAAATTGCCGTTGGCGTCGACCAGCAGGCCGGCGCCGTTCGCGGCGTATTCGTTGCGCTTCTGCCCCAGCGCGCTGCTGCCGCCGCCGCCCTGCAAGTTGTCGACGATGAAGGCCCAGCGCGCCTGGGTGAATCCCTGGTTGGTCCCCAGCGCCTGGCCGCTGGCGTTGGTGGTGATCGCGAAGTAGCGGATGCGCGCCGCGCCGTCCGGGTCGAAGTAATCGTCCGGCTGGCCACCCGCGTAGGCGTACAGGTCCAGCAGCAGGCCGCCGGCGAGCTCGTTGACGGCGTCCGCCACGCCGCGCGGATCGGGACTGATGAAGCGCCCGCTGCCGGCGTCGAAATAGCGCGCGCCGTGATAATCGAGCCCGCTGTCGTCGTCGTGGTACTGGCCCACATAGCGCAGCGGCTGATGCGCGCCATCGGCGCCGTGCGCCATCCGCTCCTGCCAGACCACCTTGCCGCCTTCGGTCATGCTCAGCACCTTGCCGGCGCGGCTGGTATGCAGATGACGCGCCGCCACGCCAAACAGGCGTGCCTGCAGCGCCTGCCACCAATGACCGGCGCGCAAGTCGATCTGCGCCACCGGCCGCCAGCCGATGTGCACGTAGGCGAAGCTGGCCCGGCCCTGCGCGTCGGCCTCGGCCACCAGGCTGCTGCCTTCGTAGACACTCAGCGCGGCGCGCGCGCCCTGGGCGTCGGTGACCAGTTTCACCACGCGGCGTCCGCGCGCATCGTATACATAGCGGCTGCCGCCCTGCGCCCGCCGCGTCTCGCTGAGCTGGCCGGCGGCATTCCACTGCAGCCGCTGTTCGCCCTGCGGCGTCAGCACCACCGAAGGCAGGCCGGCGCGGTCGGGCGCGCGGCCCGGGCCGGTCCGTGGCGCGCGCTCCTGAGCGGCGTCGGGACCGGCGCCTGCCTGCGCCACAGCGTCCCCTTCCGGCACGGCGACCTCTGCGGCTTGCGCGGCCGGATCTGCAGCAGCGGCAGCAGCAGCAGCAGCAGCGCCATCAATGCGCGCGTAGCGGTCGATGCTGCCGTCGCCGTGCGCGATCTCGGTCGCATACGGCGCCGACGCCAGCCGCTGCCATTGGATGCGCTCGATCACCGTGCGCCGCCCGCCCAGCCAGCCGGGCAAGGCGCCCAGCGCCGCGATGCGCGACGGCAGGCCTTGTTCGTCGAGGGTGGTCGCCAGTTCCAGCGCGCGGCCCGTATGGTCGGTCAGCGTCCTGGCCAGCACCCGCCCCTGCGCGTCGTAGCGGTAGGCCTGGCTGAGCTGGACCGGCTGCGCCAGCGTCGCCGCCAGAGGACCGGCGGCGGCGATGTGCAGCGTCTCGCGCAACACCCGTCCCTGCGCGTCGCGCTCGGTCAAGGTCGTGCGCGTGCCGTCGGCATCGGCGATGGTTTCCTCGCTCACCGAGGCGCCGGCGTAGCGGTAGCTGAGCACTTGTTCCGCAGCCCGCCCACCGGGCGCGAAGCGCTCGATCCGCAACAGGCGGCCGGCCGCGTCCCAGCTGGCATGCTGGCGCGCGCCGCGCGGATCGGTGGTTTCCTCGATGCGTCCGGCCGCGTCGTAGCGCGCGGTCTGCCAGCCCTGCCCCGGATTGCGGATGGCGACCACGCGGCCATCGTCGTCCAGCAGCCGCTGCGCCTGCGCATTGCTGGTGTTCAGCGTCAGCACGGCGCCTTGCGCGGCGGTGCCGATCGCGCCCCATGCCGCCTGCAGCAGTTGCGCGCCATCAACGTCGCGCCAGACCACCGGACGCCCCCACGGATCGTGCTCGATGCCGGCCGGGCTTGCGGCGCCCGGCTTGCGTCCCTCGGTGTCCTGCTGCATCGCGATGCGGCTGCCATCGGGCAGCACCCGCTGGACCGGCCGCCCGGCATCGTCATACACATAGCTGGTGGTCAGGTTGCCCGGCTGGGTGACGCCGGACAAGTGGCCCATCGCGTCGTAGGCGTAGCGCAGCGTGCGTGTCTGCTTGCCGCCGCCATTGGCGCGCAGCGCCTCAACGCTGCTGACTTCGGTCTGCCCCAGCCAGTTGACGCGGTGGTAGGCGGTCTGCTCGACGTCGCCATCGCTACGGCTGACCGCCACCGGCCGCAGCGCGGCGTCGCGCTCGCGCACCGTGGTGACGATGCCGCCGGGAGCGATGGTGCGGACCACCTGACGGCCATCGGCATCGTATTCGAACTGCGTGACGTCGGAGTCGGCCGGGCTGTTCGTCTTGCCGTTGGCCAGCGGCCCATCGATGCGCGCCAGCACGCTCACGCCGTTGACGACGCGGTAGTCATAGCGCGTGGTGCGCAGGATGGCCATCGGCTCGCCCATCCCTTCCGGCTGCGGCGACCAACCGCCGGCGCGGACGCTGGTCGGCTGCGCCCTGTCGTTGTAGGCAATGCGGGTGACCGCGTCCCGGCCCGGCACCACGCTCGGGCGCGCGATCAGCGTCGGCCCTGCGGCGCTGCCGGCCGCGTATTCGTAACGGGTCTGCCACTGCGCCGCCTGCGCCTTGCCCTCGACATAGTCGATCCGGCTGACCAGCACCGGACGGCCATGCTGATCCAGATCGGTCTTCAGGGTTTGCAGCGCCTGGCCTTGCGCATCGAGCTGGCTGGTCTCGACCAGGCGGCCGCGCCGGTCGTAGCGGTAGCGCTGGTTCGGCGGCCCGCACAGCGCGCAGCCGGCGCCGCGCACTTCCAGCAGGCGGTAATCGTCGGCCACGGTGGCGTAGCGGTAAATGGTTTGCTGCCCGACGCTGTTGGTGATCACGGTCAGGCCGGGGCGCTCGTAGCTGAGCGTCACTTTGTCGACATTGTTGGCGTGGGTCGACAACACCGCGCGGCCGTCGGCCTGGTAGCCGAAGCTGGCGTAGCGTTGCGCGCTCGGCTTGCCGCCGGCGCCCTGGCCCTCGATCGTGATGCCGGTCAGGAAGCTGGCATGGACCGCGTCCTCGTAGTGGTACTGGCGTCCCGTGCCGGCGGCCGGATAGCGCACCCGCGCCAGGTTGGCCAGCAGCTGGCGCCGGTCGGCCGCCGCGCCTTGCGGCATCGGGCTGCCGTACTCGTAGCTGAACTTCCCGACCGGGCTGTCGATGCTCTGCACGCCGCTGAAGCGGTCGGCGGACGCCGCCCGCTGGCGGTCCAGGTAGGCCAGGTGCAGGCTGCGTCCCTGCGGATCGGTGACCTTGACCAGCAAGCCCCTGGCGTCGTACAGCAGGCTGAGGATTTCGCCGGTGGCGGCCTTGATCTGCACCAGCTTGCCGCGCTGGTCGAAGCTCAGTTCGCGGCCGTCGGCCCAGCGCCACAGGTACTCGTCGCGGCCGGCGCGGTTGCGGCGGATCGCGATGCTGCCGCTGGCCGGGTCGGCGCCGTTGGCCCGCGCCTGGTTGACCAGGTCGCGCCGAAACATGAAGCTGCTGCCGTCGGCCTGCCAGACCCGCAGCATGTCGCCGTCGACCGCCAGTTCGGTCTCATAGGACAGCTTCCAGCCGCGCCCCACCACGCCCGGCACCGCCGCCGGTCCGCTGAAGCGGCTGTTGTAGTGGCGGACGATCTCCAGCCCCAGCACGCCGGGCAGCGCCGGCAAGTCGTCCTCGCGCTGGTACTTGTTGCCGGTCATGACATTGATCGGGTTGCCGGCGCCGACGTTGACGCCGCCGGTGGTCGGCTGCGAGGCCGGCGCGCCAGTGCCGCCGCAGGTCGGACCGCCATCGTCCGGACAGGCCAGCGCCGCGCCGGCCGCTGCCGACAGCAGCAGCACAACCAGCATGGCGCGCAGCCGCGCCGCTACCAAACTCAAAGAATACGAAATCATATTGTCAGCTTTTAGATGTTGGCCCGCTTCGCCGTGGCCGCGCCGGTGCCGCGCGCGGCCGCATGCTTCCTCATGACTTGGGCTTGAGTTCAACCAGGACACGCCGGTTCGGCGCATAGCAGCTCTGCAAGTCGGCGCCGCTCTTGCCGCCGCACTCCTCGACCGGCACCACCAGACCGGCCGATCCCGCGCCGACGACATTCACATGGTCGACCTTGAGTCCGTGCGCCAGCAGATAATCGCGCACCGCCTCGGCGCGCCGCCGCGACAGCTCGAGGTTGTAGGCCTCGGTGCCGATCGGATCGGTGAAGCCGGTCACGGTCAGCGTGTCATAAGCCTGGCCGTGGGTGCTCTGGATCAGCTGGTCGAGGTCCTTGATGCCGTCCGGCTGCAGCGTCGCCTGGTCGAAACCGAACAGCGTGTCGGCGCTCAGCGTCGTCGCGATCGGGATCGGACAGACGTTGCCGCCGCCGGGCGGCGGCGTGCTGCAGCCGCCCAGGTAGCACTGGCTCGGCGGCGGATCGGTGGTGACCGGCGGATCGCCTGGGTTGACCGGCTGGCCGCCGTTGCCGGCGCCCGGCGACGACACCGGATTGTCCGGCTCGATCGCGTCGGACTGCATCTGCAGCGTGACGTGGCTGACCACCGGCACCAGGCCGTCGTTGATCATCTTGGTGCGCACCGGATCGGCGCCGGTGTCCTGCCACTTCAGGTAAGCCTTGTAGATGGTGGCGATGACGGGCACCACCGGCTTGACGCCGTGGGTGATGCGCAGCTTGATCAGGTTGGCGTCCTGGATGGTTTCGCCGGACGCCGCGCCCACCGTGTGCGGCTTGAACGCCAGGCTGCGGTTGGAGATGACGCGCTTGCCCTTGGTGTCGAGCAGCGTCTGCAGCGCCGGGTCGTTGAAATCCTGGAACGCTTCCTTGGTCGGATTCAGCATCTCGACCGAGGCGTGCAGCTTGACCGCCTGCTGCGCCGCCGCCAGCGAGGCGGCCAGCGTGGCCGCGTCCTGGCCGCCGCCGTACAGCGGCACCAGGCCCTCGGTGAAGGCCTGCTGGATGGCGCTCATGCTGGCGTTGCCGACGCTGCCGGCGCGCGCCGCCAGCATGGCCGCATGGTTGAGCTGGTTCTTGGCGAACAACAGCTGGCTGTACTGCACCGTGCCCAGCCCCAGCATGGTCAGGATCGGCGCCACCACGGCCAGCTCGACGATGGCGGCGCCACGCTGGCGGCTGAAGAAACTGGCGGCATTGAAAACGGAAAGCGTCATATCCGGCTCAACAGAAAAATCAAAGACTGGACACGGCCTGCGCAGCCCAGGCCTGGTCAACATAAGGTTGATAAACCTCGATCAAACGGCGGCACCGGGGGAGATGAAAACGCAATTCCGTTTCGATGCACCGCGGCGCCTTCAGATTGCTGTAAAACGCGCCGCCGATCACATTCGAGAAGACCACATCGCGGTCCTGCAGCGCCCGGCGTCCTCCCCGTTCAATGAGAATCAATTGCGGCGGGTAGCGATAGTCCGGGCTGCCGCTGGTCTTATCGATCATCAACGCCCACGCCAGCGCACTGTCGCCGGGCTGCACGAATATCAGCCGGCTCTGCTTGCTCAAGCTGGCGCAGTAAGGAAAATCGGGTGCCAACTGCGCCATCAGTTCCAGGTGATATTTCGGCTGGCGGTCCACCGGGTAATCAAGCGCGTCGCGCACGATGCGCCACTCCAGCGGATACACCGCATGCCAGTAAGCGCCGTCCTTCGCCAGCACCACTGCCTGATTGCGCACCGGGACCGCATCCTCTTTGGGCAAGCCCAACAGCGGTTCGGACAGGGTGCAGCCGGCGCTGGCCTCTATATACCAGTTGCCGGCGTCGCGCAGGCATTCATAGCGGATGTGGCGATGCTGCTCCTTCAGCAAGCGTGTCGCCACCTTGTCGGCAACCGCATCCAGCGCAACGCTGGGACCGATGATCTCCTCGACCTGCAAGGTGCCCACGTCAAGAAAATTCCGGTACCCCGCACGCGCGGCCGGTTCGTCATACAAACGTCGCACCAATGCCGACTCGTACGTGCCCTGCTGCTGCCCGAAACGACCCCAGATCGCTTCGCGCAAGCGTTCCGCCAGGTACTGCTCGCCCAGCTCGTTGAGCCAGGGGGGAGGCAATTCCTTGCGCAACCAAATTTCGCGTGCATAGAAAGCGCGCCAACCTTCATCGATATCCTGTTCCATGAGCGCCAGCATCTTGTCCAGCAGCCGCGCGGCATCATCCGCCAGCATGGTCCGCAGCTCAGTGCTGAAAGGCCCAATAAACGATTTACGATTACCCAATCTTTCCACTCCTTGTCAAAACCAGCTTTTAAACCAGCCATCGGCCGAGTCCAGGGCGACACTCGGACCTGCGTAATCGCTTGCTGATAGCCTCTATATTCGCCGCACCTGCTCAATGTATGGCTGATAGATGTCGATCAACTTGCGACAGCGCGGCACATGGAACAGCAACTCTGTTTCCAGTCCCCGTGGCCCCTTGGCGAAACTGGGAAATTGTTTGCCGATCACATTCTGAAAAATAATCTGCTCGTCTTTGAGCTTTTTCTTTGTCCCGGAATCTATCAAGATGAGCTGCGGCGGATAACGAAAATCTGGACTGCCGCTGGTTTTATCAATCATTAGAGCCCATGAAAAATCGCCGCTTCCTTGCTGGACAAAAATCAGTCGTTTTGTGGTACTGATGTCGGCAGCGTAAGGGAAATCAGGAGCGATATGACGCATCAATTCCAGCGTGCACTCCGGCTTGACCAGCGCTGGATAATCATCAGCATTCATCACCACGGACCATACAACCCGGTGGACGGCACGCCAGTATTGGACGTCGTCGCGCAACCGCAGCGCCGGGTTTCGCACTGGCTGCAACTCATCGTTCGCCACTCCCAGCAGAGGCGGGGTTAAGGTGCCCCTGTGGCATGCTTCGACATACCAGTTTTCCTGATTGGCGCGCACTTCAAACAGCATGTGCCGGTGCTTGCTTTCCATTTCCTGCACGGTTACCATATCCGCCACCTGATCCCATGCCGGAGCCGATGACCATCCCTCAAGACTCAGCGTCCCTGGCTCCAAATAATTTCGATAGCCTTGCCTGCTTTGCGGCTGCGCGCGACACTCCTGCAACAGCGACGACTGATACGCGCTGTGTTCTTGCCCGGGGCGGCGCCAGATGGATTCGCGCAATCGCTCGGTCATGCACGAACGCCCTAGTTCATTGATCAGTGGCGGTGGCAAATGTTTTACGAACCAGAGCTCCCTGGCGTAGAAGACACGCCATCCGTCGTTGATGTCCTGCTCCATCAATCCAAGCATGGAATCGAGCAAATGATCCACGTCTTCCGATAATATCGTCTGCAACTCTCTGCTTACAGCTCCAACATTTGTCATCATATGCCTTACATGTAAAGATTTTTATTCTGAGACGGTACTATCAAAACCAGCTTTTAAACCACCCAATTGCGCCATCCAACATCCCCTTTTCCTTTTCCTGCCCTTTGGTTTGGGCCTCTGCCGCAACAGTGGCAGGGTTGAAAGCGAATAATGCGGCAAGTGCTGCCATCAACGATATCTGGCCGGTACCTGCAGCACCGACCGCTCCTCCCAGGCCAGCGATCGCGGCAGTGATCGCCGAAGCCACAAACACCGCCGCAGCGATCAGCAGTGCAATAGCAAACGCAATGAGTACCACCATGCCAATAATTTCCAAAGTCGACCACCCCTCTTTTGCGCCTTGGTTTTTTACAGCCTGCACCTGTTTTTCCAACTCATCTTTATCTTGCTTGCTCAGAGCTGGCGCTGGCACGGTCGACGGCTGCGGTTTCTTCTCAAGTTTTGTTTTCGAATAAAAAAGCAGACCGGAACTATCTTTTTGATCAGGTGAATACGTCACCTCCCATAAGTCGCCGTTCATCAGAATCCTATCTGGATTGAGACCGGACACTAGCGCACTACTCGAACCCGGTGACCAACAAATATTCTTGCCTTTATCGGCTTGGCTAATATAGGTGGCAATTTGCGCTTCCCCGGCTTTGTGATTTGGATCAGTGCTCCACGAGATAGGTTTTAACTCCCATATTTTTCCGACCGACGGAAATGACGGATCCACATAGTACGCGTCAGGGCGAAAATCCTTCCAGGTACCACTCCTGCCGTCATTAGCCCCCCATCCAGAAAAACGCGGTCTGATTTGCTTTGTGAATTCACTATGTACAAGTATGCCGAAAAGCCATGGCGCGGTACCTGGCGTATAGCCATCATTCTGCTCCAGCCCCAGCGGGTCCGTGTAGGACATGGGATCGTTACCAACATAGGCGTAAAGATTCAGGCCTGCCTCAAGCCCCAAAGGATCAGCCTGAAGGTAGCGACCAGCGGAAGGGTCGTAGTAACGATGCACGTTGTAGTGCAGTCCGGTTTCAGTGTCGGCATACTGGCCAGACAGTCGCAGCGGCATGCTTCCGCGCGCGCCCTGTTCGGCCCGAAGCTTACCGAAGGCATCCAGCTCTCCACGCCAGATCAGCTTACCGTGCCTAACTCTGCTGTATCCTTCCGGCCTGGCGGCCTTCTTTGGGCGTAAAAAAACCCCGCAAAGCAGCCAGCCATGCGGGGTTGAGTAGTGATACGGAATTATTTCTTGGGCGCGGCGCCGTCCTTGGATTTGCCGTTGACCTGCAATCCGGCCTCGGACAGCTTGATGGCGTTCTTGCCGCCGATGCCTTTGACGCGTTGTTCAAAATCGGCCCAGTCCTTGAACTCGCCTTTCTTGCGCTCCTCCAGGATGGCCTTGGTCTTGGCCGGGCCGATGCCCTTGACCGAGTCCAGCGCGGCCTGGTCGGCCTTATTGACGTCGACTTGTGCGAAAGCGAAGCCCATCGTGGCAACCAGCGTCGCGACGGCCAGCAATAATTTCTTATACATAGTTGTCTCCGTGATTGGTTTCAAGCAAGGGCGACAGCCGCACCTTGAACGCCCTTAACGGCGCGCCCCAACCACGGTTGACCGTGCTTGTATGATCTGGATCAAGCCCCGAACAGTTCGTCGCGGGTGACGGTCGCCGTGCCCAGCTTGCCGACCACGATGCCGCCGGCGCGGTTGGCCGTCTCCACCGCCTCGTTCCAGCCCGCGCCCGTGCCCAGCATGCAGGCCATGGTGGCGATCACGGTGTCGCCGGCGCCGGAGACGTCGAACACTTCGCGCGCCTGCGCCGGCATGTGGAACTGCGCGCCCTCGGTGTACAAGGTCATGCCCTCTTCCGAACGCGTCAGCAGCAGCCCGTCGAGCTTCAGCTCCGCGCGCAGCTGCTGCGCCTTGGCCGTCAGCTGCTCCTCGCTGTTCCATGAACCGACGATGCGCTTCATCTCCGACTTGTTCGGCGTCAGCACGGTGGCGCCGGCGTAGCGGGTGAAGTCGTCGCCTTTCGGATCGACCATCACCACCTTGCCGGCCGCGCGCGCCGAGGCGATCATGTCGGCCACGTTGACCAGGCTGCCCTTGGCGTAGTCCGACAACACGATCACGTCGTAGTCGGCCAGCAGCGCCTTGAACTGCACCAGCTTGTCGCGCAGCACGGTGTCGGTCGGCGCTTCCTCGAAGTCGATGCGCACCATCTGCTGCTGCCGCCCGATCACGCGCAGCTTGATGATGGTCGAGATGGCATTGTCGCGCTTGAGGAAGCTCTTGATGCCGCCGCTCTCGAGCATTTGCTCGACCTCGTTGCCCGCCTCATCGGCGCCGACCACGCCCAGCAGGCCGGCGTGGGCGCCCAGCGCGGCGGCGTTGCGCGCCACGTTGGCGGCGCCGCCCAGGCGCGCTTCGCGCTTTTCGATGCGCACGATCGGCACCGGCGCCTCCGGCGAAATGCGGCTCACGTCGCCGAACCAGTAACGGTCCAGCATCACGTCGCCCACCACCAGGATGCGCACCTGGTCCAGCGCCGGCGCCTTGTACGTCGTCACGGATGTCGTCATGGTGTTATGCCTTGGTCAGGATGGAACGGCCGATGCCGTGGTATTCGAAGCCCGCTTCGGCCATCACTTCCGGCTCGAACAGGTTGCGGCCGTCGAAGATGACCGCGTGATTCAGCGCGGCCTTGATCTGGTCGAAGTCCGGGCTGCGGAAGGCCTTCCATTCGGTGACGATCACCAGCGCATCGGCGCCGGTCAGCGTCTCCATCGGGCTGGCGGCGAAGCGCACGCGCGCCAGCTGTTCGGCGCTCAGGTCCAGCGCCAGCACGCGCTTCGCTTCCGTCATCGCCACCGGATCGTAGACCGCGACGCTGGCGCCGCCGTCGAGCAGCTGCTTGAGCAGCACGCGGGCCGGCGCTTCGCGCATGTCGTCGGTGTTCGGCTTGAAAGCCAGGCCCCAGACCGCGAAGTGCTTGCCGCTCAAATCGGCGCCGAAGCGCTTGACCACCTTCTGGCCGAGGATCAGCTTCTGCTTGTCGTTGACCGCTTCCACCGCGCGCAGGATCAGCAGGTCCTGGTCGTACTGGCGCGCGGTGCGTTCCAGCGCCTGCACGTCTTTCGGGAAGCAGGAGCCGCCGTAGCCGGCGCCGGCGTACAGGAAGCTGTGGCCGATGCGCGGATCGGAGCCGATGCCGTGTCGCACCGCCTCGATGTCGACGCCCACCTGGTCGGCCAGGTTGGCCAGTTCGTTCATGAACGAGATGCGCGTGGCCAGCATGGCGTTGGCGGCGTACTTGGTGAACTCGGACGAGCGCACGTCCATCCAATGGGTGCGCTCATGGTTGCGGTTGAACGGCGCGTACAGCTTGCGCATCAGTTCACGCGCGCGCTCGCCTTCCGGCGTGCTGTCGCAGCCGATGACGATGCGGTCCGGGCGCATGAAGTCCTCGACCGCCGCGCCCTCCTTGAGGAATTCCGGATTCGAGGCGACCGAGAACGACAGGCGCTCGCCGCGCGCATCCAGCTCCGCCTGCAGCGCGGCTTTGACGCGGTCCGCCGTGCCGACAGGGACGGTGGACTTGTCGACGATGACCTTGAAGCCGGCCATGTGCTTGCCGATGTTGCGGGCGGCGGCCAGCACGTATTGCAGGTCGGCCGAGCCGTCTTCGTCCGGCGGCGTGCCGACGGCGATGAACTGCACTTCGCCGTGGGCGACCGAGGCGGCGACGTCGGTGGAGAACTGGATGCGGCCGGCGGCGCGGTTGCGCGCCACGACTTCCTCCAGGCCCGGTTCGTGGATCGGGATGCCGCCGCTGTTGAGCAGGTCGATTTTCTTCTGGTCGACGTCGAGGCAGAACACGTCGTTGCCCAGCTCCGCCAGACAGGCGCCGGTGACCAGGCCGACGTAGCCGGTGCCGATGATGGTGATTTTCATTGCGTGACCTTCTTAATTCATGACGTTGAGTTCTTCGGTGCGGCGCGGCGGGTAGCTTTCCCAGCGGCTGCAGCCCGGGCACTGCCAGTAGAACTGGCGCGCCTTGAAGCCGCACTGGCTACACTGGTAGCGCGCCAGCTTCTGCGTGTAGCCGTGCACCAGATTCTTCACCAGCGACAGCTCCGACACCACCGCCGCCGGGGCGTCGATCAGACGCGCCTCCAGCAGCTTGTCGAGGCCCATCAGGGTCGGCGTGCGGCGCAGCTCATTGACCACCAGCTCCTTGGCGGCATCGACGCCGTGCAGCTCCATGACGGCCTTGTAGACCACCTCCAGCAGGTCGATCGACGACGCCTGCTCCAGATACGATTGCAGCAGGTTGACGCCTTCCTGCGCGCGGCCGACCTTGCGGTAGCCGTCCATCATGCGCTGCGCCACCAGCGCCACGTGCGGCACGCTGATCTGCTCGACGCGGCGCCAGGTCTTCAGCGCCGCCTCGACGTCGCCCTGCGCCAGCTGCGCGTCGCCGGTCAGCATGGTCGCGCGCACGTTGACGCGGTCGGCCTGCAGCGATTTTTCCAGCAGCGGCAAGGCCTCTTCCGGATGCATGTGCACCAGCGCGTCCTGCGCCAGCTCGCAGTAGAACTGCGCGATTTCCTTCTGGCGCGAACCGGCGCCCGCTTCCTGCAGGCCGATCGCCGCCTCGATGGCGCGCGGCCATTCCTTCTCGCGCTGGAAGATCTCCAGCAGCGCGCGGCGCGCCTGCACGGTGTACTGGCCGGATAGCATGGCGTTGAAGGTCTCCTCGGCGCGGTCCAGCAGGCCGGCCTTCAGGTAGTCCATGCCCAGCTCATATTGCGCGTGCTCCTGCTGCTCCTGCGGCAGGTCGGGACGCGACAGCAGGTTCTGGTGCACGCGGATGGCGCGCTCGGTTTCGCCGCGACGGCGGAACAGATTGCCCAGCGCGAAGTGCATGTCAGCCGTTTCCGGGTCCAGCCGCACGATCTCGATGAACGAGTCGATCGCCTTGTCGGGCTGCTCGTTGAGCAGGAAGTTGAGGCCCTTGAAATAGCCGCGCGGCAGCGTGCGCGACTCGGATACCAGTTGACGGATGTCGACGCGCGCGGCGACCCAGCCCAGTCCGAAGAAGACCGGGATACCCAATAACCACCAGAGTTCGAATTCCATGTATTTTTATTGTGCTGTGTTGACGCTGTCCGGCTGCGGCTGGGCGTTCGCCTGCAGCGCCGTGGTTTGCAGCGTAGTGATTGTGGTTTTGTGTTTGTTGGTTTCGCGGCGATGGCGGAACACGGTGGGCGTCAGCGCCAGCACGCCGAGCACGGCGCCGGCCACGAAGAAGCCGAGCAGCATCAGGACCAGCGGTCCGCGCAGCTCATAATGGAGGAAAAAGTGCAGGTCGACTTCCTGCGTATTTTTCAGGGCGAAGCCAAAAAACAAGACGAAAAGAACGAATCCAATGAGTGTGGATATGAATTTCATCAGCCAGGTTCCTGTTCTGGATTTCTAAGAGCGCCAGTATGGCATTAGAACCCAAATACATCAAAAAAAACGGGGTGAAAGCGCCGGAAGCTGTTGGCCCGTCATTCGGCGGTCCGTGGCGTCGCTTGCTTCAACCCGCACGGCGGCAACCAGGGGTCAGACCCCGTACGGGGTCTGACCCCGCGTCCGGGTGCGGGGTCACCGCTCAATCATAAAAAAAGCGGCATCCAGAGGACGCCGCTTTTTATTCCAAACTATCAGACGCTTCAGTCCTCGATGATCGGTTGCCCGACCATCGCGTCAACCCGCTCGCGCAATTGCTTGCCCGGCTTGAAGTGCGGCACCCGCTTTTCGGGCACCATCACCTTGTCGCCCGACTTCGGATTGCGTCCGATGCGAGGTGGCCGGCTGTTCAGAGCAAAGCTGCCAAAACCGCGGATCTCGATGCGCTGACCGGTCGACAAAGCGTTGGTCATCGCATCCAGAATGGTCTTGACGGCATACTCCGCATCTTTGGCCACCAGCTGAGAGTAACGCTCAGCCAGGCGGTTGATCAATTCGGACTTAGTCATCGACTAGTTCTTAGTTCTTGTTATCGAACTTGGCTTTCAACAGCGCGCCAAGGCTGGTGGTGCCCGAAGCTGCGTTGTTGTCGGTCGCTGCCATTTTCTGCATGGCTTCCTGGGTCTCGACGTTGTCTTTCGCCTTGATCGACAGCTGGATCGAACGCGCTTTGCGATCGATGTTGATGACCAGGGCTTCGACGCTGTCGCCGACTTTCAGGTGGGTACCGGCATCTTCCACGCGGTCGCGGGAGATTTCGGATGCACGCAGATAGCCTTCAACTTCTTCGGACAGTTGGATCACGGCGCCTTTAGGCTCAACCGATTTCACGGTGCCGGTAACCAGCGCGCCCTTGTCGTTCATGGCGGCGAAGTTGTTGAACGGGTCGCCTTCCAGTTGCTTGACGCCCAGGGAAACGCGCTCGCGCTCAACGTCGATGGCCAGAACGATGGCTTCCAGTTCGTCACCTTTCTTGAAGCGACGCACGGCTTCTTCGCCGGTTTCGGTCCACGACAGGTCGGACAGATGCACCAGGCCGTCGATGTTGCCGGCCAGGCCGATGAACACGCCGAAGTCGGTGATCGACTTGATCGCGCCACGGACTTTATCGCCCTTCTTGTGGGTCACGCCGAAGTCGTCCCATGGATTCGCTTTGCACTGCTTCATGCCCAGCGAAATACGGCGACGCTCTTCGTCGATTTCCAGAACCATGACTTCCACTTCGTCGCCCAGCTGGACAACTTTGTTTGGAGCGACGTTCTTGTTGGTCCAATCCATTTCCGACACGTGAACCAGGCCTTCGATACCCTGCTCGACTTCAACGAACGCGCCGTAGTCGGTGAGGTTGGTGACTTTACCGAACAGACGGGTGCTTTGTGGGTAACGACGGGACAGACCGGTCCATGGGTCGTCGCCCAGTTGCTTCACGCCCAGCGAAACGCGGTTCTTTTCCTGATCGTACTTCAGGACTTTCGCGGTGATTTCCTGGCCAACGGTCAGCACTTCCGATGGGTGACGCACACGACGCCATGCCAGGTCGGTGATGTGCAGCAGGCCGTCGATACCGCCCAGATCCACGAACGCGCCGTAGTCGGTGATGTTCTTGACGACGCCGGTAACCACGGTGCCTTCTTTCAGCGTTTCCATCAGTTTCTGACGCTCTTCGCCCATCGAAGCTTCGATGACGGCGCGACGCGACAGAACCACGTTGTTACGCTTGCGGTCCAGTTTGATGACCTTGAATTCGAGGGTCTTGCCTTCGAACGGGGTGGTGTCCTTGACTGGACGGGTGTCGACCAGCGAACCCGGCAGGAATGCGCGGATGCCGTTGGTCAGAACGGTCAGGCCGCCCTTGACTTTGCCGTTGACGGTACCGACGACGATCTCGCCCGATTCCATCGCTTTTTCCAGTGCCAGCCACGAAGCCAGACGCTTGGCTTTGTCGCGCGACAGGATGGTGTCGCCGAAACCGTTTTCCAACGATTCGATCGCCACGGAAACGAAGTCGCCTACTTTGACTTCCAGTTCGCCGTGGTCGTTCTTGAATTCTTCAACAGGGATGAATGCTTCCGATTTCAGGCCGGCGTTGACG
>Ga0247812_10000076_pt1 | contig 142725 bp, 178 predicted proteins | sample UWRJL149409B1_FD_178011 | JGI IMG/M metagenome (GOLD analysis project Ga0247812, IMG submission 178011) | Plant litter microbial communities from Arlington Agricultural Research Station in Wisconsin, United States - UWRJ-L149-409B-1 | ecosystem: Environmental > Terrestrial > Plant litter >... | reverse complement strand
ATGTCCCGGTCTTGGTCCACCCCAGCCATTATTGCCGTTGTTATGCCCACCCCAATTGTTTCTTGGTGGTTGAGGTCTGTAATTTCCATGCGGTCTATTATATCCATGCGGTCTATTATATCCATGTGGTCTATATCCATAATTACCACTCCTTATTATTACAGTATTAGAACGATAACAACAAGGCTCATAATATCTAGGAGAAGAGCGATAAGGATTGCCATAGCCCACAGAATAATCATCATCGTAATATGGGTTTACAACACATCCACCTAATAATAAAGTTGCACTAACTGCTAACAGTAGTTTTTTCATTGCATTATCCCTTATCTAATACTAGTGTATCACTGATAAGACAAATTGCAAAATGGCAACTTTAAAACACAATAATTCTAATATTTAAATACACAGATGTCTACACTTATAAGACGGACGGCATTTATATGGCGTTAATTAGTTGACTATGTGCGATTATGACTCCATTTATCTGATTTGTATGATTTTTTTCAATAATTAATATTTATCTAAATCATGTGTTATAATACAAAAACAAACAACTGTAATGAGGCTTAATATGGCTAAAAGTAAAAATGATACTGCTTCCAAAGTGAAAGCAAAAGCTACCGAAGTTAAAAAGAAAGTTGAGTCAAAAGTAAAAGATATAAAAAAGAAAGCTAAAAAATAAAAATAGCTTGATAACAAAAAAGGACACATGGTGTCCTTTTATTATTTTCATATTATTATTTTTTATTTATCATGGATTGAGCCAAGAAACCAATGTCACCAGCTTTATAACAACGTCTACAAACGGAAACATAACTGCTTTCAGAGCCAACTTGAATTTGAGGTGCATTTTTTAGTACCTCGCCTTTATCATTGAATCTAAGAATATGAGTGGCTTTCTTCCCGCAATGGCAAATTTGCTTTATTTCTTTTACATCTTCCGCCCATATAAGTAAAGCTTCACTTCCGGGGAATAAATTTGCATTACTGTCTACTTTTAAACCGTAACACATTACGGGAATATTATACTCATCAACTATATCAGAAAATGCTTTGATTGATTCTTTATCAAAAAATTGGCATTCGTCAACTAAGATGGCAACAGGGTTTTTACCATGTTCATTTTTAAAATCTTCTATAATTTTTGAAGGTTCAATTTTATCAAGCGCTAATGCTGGTATATTTTCTTTTATTAGGCGACTCCAAACAACCCCTTCCTTTACTCTGTTATCACTTGCGTGTGTAATGACTAAGCATTTGCCACCATTTTGTTCATAGTTGTATCGTACTTGCAACAAGCTGGTGGTTTTTCCCGCATTCATTACAGAGTAAAAAAAGTGTAGCTTTGCCATTGTTCATTCCTCAATATATTTTTAAATACTTATCTTTAATAATATACAAGAAACTAAACAGATAGCAACGCTATTTATTTTGAAATTTCTTTTTCAAATAAATCTTTTACTAAAACAGCAGACGCCTTGCCTTTTGTTTTTGACATGGTTTTACCAATCAAAAATTGTATTAACTTTTCTTGACCAGATTTATAGTCTTCCACTTGTTTTGGGTATTCAAGAAGCACTGATTTAATAATATCAATCACATCATCATCTGACATAGAGACAGGAACACATTCTTTAATTGATTTATCAGAAAAAAGAAATGAACTAATTGTTTCTTTGCATTCTTTAGCTTGCAAAGTGCTTTCAGATAAAAATAAAACATCCTCGAAAGAAAGTATTTTTGTTTCTTCTTGCTTCGCAATAACATCAGGTATCCAAAAAGCCAATATTTTAACAAATTTCTCTAAATCTTTAACAGGCTCTTTTAAAAGCCTCAACCATGTTTCTTTATATTTAGATAACAGAATGATTTCAACATTTGCTTGTTTTATTTCAAGAGAGTCAAATAAAGATTGAAGTTCATCTTTTCTTTTAAAATAATAAATATCACAACTGTCAGCCACTTTCTGAATAAATCCTTCTTCTAAAACTAAAGGTGGAATATCAGGATCAGGCATATAGCGATATTCATGAACAGACTCTTTTTTCCTCATGGAATGAGTTGTTAAACTGGATTCGTTAAGCAAACGAGTTTCCATAACAATAGACTCACCAGAATCAAGTAATTCAGCCTGACGTTCTATTTCATATTCAAGTGCTGCTTCCAAAAAGCTAAATGAAGAAATGTTCTTAATTTCCACTCTTGTTCCTAATACTTCTGTTTTTGAAAGAGAAATACTAGCATCAACACGGAAAGAGCCTTCTTCAAGTTTCCCATCACAAATATCAAGATATTTTACTAACTCACAAACAGTTTGAGCATAAAGCTTTGCTTCTTGTGGGCTATGAATACATGGAGTTGTAACAATTTCAAGTAAAGGAGAAGAACCACGAGCTAAGTCGATAGCTGTATAGCCACTAAACTTATCATGTAAACTTTTTGCAGCATCACATTCCAAGTGAGCATGTTCTATGATTACTTCAATTTTCTTTCCATCTAAAGTGATAGGAACTTTACCACCAATCATAATTGGGTTATGTTGTTGAGTAATTTGATATCCTAAAGGTGAGTCTGGATAAAAATAGTGCTTTCTTTCAAAAATGCTAAATTTAGGTATGTCTGCACCTACACTTAATGCAAATCTTATTGCCAATTCTGCTGGTTTATCTGATAAAACAGGTAGAAATCCCGGAATAGCAGCATCAAACATTGAAAACTGTTCAGAACTAAAATCACATGCACTACGGCTAAAAAGTTTAGACGTTGTTTTTAAAGCAACATGAATTTCCAAACCGATTGTTATTTTATACTTGTCCATTATTAAACTCCTTTACCAATAGTTTTTTCTAAGAAAGACAATGAATCAATTAATTCAAAATCAGAAAATTGTTTGCCTATAAATTGCATCCCAATATCCATTCCATCAAGGTCTTTTTCCCATGGAAGAGAAATAGCAGGTACACCAGCTAAACTAAATGGAACAGTCATGAAGTCAGCCATATAAATTTGTGCTGATGTCATTAATTCGATTTCAGACCACTTTAAAGCAACAGTAGGGCTTACTGGTAATACAAGAGTATCAACTTTAGATAAAGCATCGTTTAAACTCGTTTTTAACGCTTCCCTCATCAAACATGCTTTTTGATACATTGCAGTAAAGTTTTCGGCACTTAGAATGAATGAGCCAAGCATAATTCTCTTTTGAACTTCAATACCTAAATATTTACTTCTATAATGAGAAATAGTTTCAGCATAGGAGTCAAATTTTTCTTCATCAATGAGCTTTTTGCCAAAGTAAACACCTTGATATCTCGAAAGGTTGGAACTCGCCTCAGAGCAAGCAATAATATAATAGATTTCGGCAGCTTTATCCATATATTCTATTTTCACTGGTGAAAGTTCAATTCCTGATTTTTCTAATTCATCTAAAGTTTTCTTATAAGCAATTTTAACACTTTCCTCAATACCAGAATGTTCAAGTATTTCTTTAAAATAACCAACTTTTTTAATCGTTTTATCTGTTTTTATATATTCACCTAATCCAACACAAGACATATCGTGTTTATCGCGATAGGCAATTTGAGAAGATAAAACATATTGAAGATCTTTAATAGTTTTTGTGAAAAATCCAGCTTGGTCTAGAGAAGATGCGTATGAAATCATTCCAAAACGAGAAAAAGCGCCATAAGAAGGCTTGTAGCCTACGAGTCCACAAAAACTTGCTGGTTGTCTTACAGAACCACCCGTATCAGAACCAATAGAGAAATCACATAATCCCGCTAAAATAGAAGCTGCTGAGCCACCAGAAGAACCACCAGCGCTATAATCTAATTTTCCCGGAATACAAGTTCTCCCTAAAAATGATGTATGGCTAAAAGAACCCATAGCAAATTCATCCATAGAGCATTTAGCAGATAGAATTGTGCCTTTTGATTTTAAACTATCCCAAACTGTACTATCATATGGGCTTTTAAAGTCCTCAAGTATTTTAGAACCTGCTGTTGTGGTCATACCTTTAACACAAAAAAGGTCTTTTACACCGATGGTTAATCCACTTAATGGTTGGCTTAATTTTTCATCAGTGCTTTTTGTCTTTTCTATTTCAATTTGTATATCAATAGATTTGTACACTTCATCTTTATGCCAGCATGAACCTGAGTCATCAAGTTTAATTGTTTCTTTGAGTTTTTCTAGAGAATCAGTAATATCCGATTCAATGTATTCTAAATGTTTTTCTTTAATAGACATGATTTAATCCTTTTAATTTATTAATCTTTATGAATGACTTTTGGAGCTAAGAATAGCCCATCTACGATATGCAAATCAGTATTATCTTTATCAATAAGATAATCATTTTCAACATTATCAGTAGTAAGAGTAGTCACTTGATTATAATTAGGATTTTTCTGAGGCAATTGGATATTGTCGATAGAATGTAACATTTGAACAATTCCATCAAGACTATGTTCTACTTTTTCTTTATATGCAGAAGGAATTTTTAAACAACTTAATTCTTCCAGTTTTGTAATATCCATGTTTGGCCTCTCATTAATATTACAATGATATATCAAATAGTTAGTAAGGTCAAGAGATTCGTTATGCATTTAGCAATCAAAGAAATACTATAATATAATGAGATTAAGGTAAAGATAATGACAGATTTAATACATATGTGGCATGGTGGGAAATTTGATGAATCGGAAGTGATTATGATCAAATTTTCGAGAACAGGAAAAACTTATAATGGTCCGGGGATTTACACAACCAATGATTTAAATACAGCAAGTGGTTACGCAAAAGGTGGGCGTTCTATCTATTATATGGGATTAGATCCAAACTTAGTTCTTTTAGAAAAAAGCGATCTTAAATATGAAGATACTGTTAATTTTGTTAAAAACTCTTCTGGATTGAAAAAGAAAAAAGAAATATTAGAGGACTTAGAAAGAAATAAGGATAGAGTTTTAAAGTTTGATAAAGATGGTAATCCTTTAATTGGTGCTAACGTATTATTGAATTTAATGGTTAATTATGATGTTTGTAAAGGTGAACATGGTGTAAACTTGGCTAATTTTTATAGTGGCAAAAACATAGATGCCTCTATTATGAATGGTGAAAATTCAGGAGAAGGATGGGTATTAATATTTAATCCTAAAATAATAAAAGAAAAGAAAGTTTTTTCAAAAAAAGAATTAAATATAAATTGGAATTCTTGGTCATTTGATAGTCCTTTTCATCAAATAGAACAGATTGAATTCAAAAAAAGAATGAAAAATGTTCCTGACAGTTTTACTATAAAAGATTTACCAGAATCATTGAAAGAAGATTTATACAATAAACATTTACAAGATGTAAATGAAAAATCTATCAAACAGATATTTGAAATGAAAAAATTAGATACTAAAATTGTTGATTTAACTAAAATAACAGAAAGCAATTTGAATTATTTGTCTTCTTATGATGTATCCCAACAACTCGAAAAAATAAAGAGTATTGATAATTATGTAGGAGTGGTATCTAACGGGAAATTACTAAGCTCTTTGAAAGAAGTATCAGCATTAATTAAGGCGGGTATAAAAGAATTCAAAGTTATAGATGTTTCTGATATTGCTAAAGCACCTGAATATAGTATAGATATTGAGTTTAAGGAAAAACAAAAGAATGTAACCAAAATAAAAAAGACTCTATAAAGAGTCTTTTTCAATTTTATTTAAAAATGATTGCCAAGATCTTTGAAGTTCCATGGCATCTGCCAAGGCTCTATGTTTATTCATGCTCGACATTTCTTTTTCTAGTAAAGAGTGATACTCTTCTGGAAGTACATTTAAAATATTACCAATATTAAATTCTCTTTCAATACCAGATTCTTCAAATAAAGAATCCATCCAAAATTTATCAGCATTCGCATTAGCCCATAATGTCTTTCCTGAAAATAAAGAATTTAATTCTGTTGCTATGTTTACAACATCAAATCCCTCATTAATCAATGTTTCTCTTTTTATATTATGAATATCTTGTGCGTTATAGCACCAATATGTCCAATGATATACAGGTTTTATGTATTTTTGATATTTTGTATTATCATGTACGATTCCAATTTCAATAGGATAGCTATCAGGGTGAAGTCCAGAAGCTTCAAAATCAATAAATATATTTACTGTTTTCCTTAATAATTCTATTTGTTCTTTAGTCATGATAATTAATCCTTTCTTAAATTGAATTTTCTTTTACAAATTTATTCCATGAATCATAAATGTTCTTTGCATTGTTTAAGGATTTTTGTGATTTATTTCTTTTTATTTCTTGCAAAAGAGTATAACCATACTGAGGTGGAATAGCATTATAAATATTTTTTATTTTAAAATTCATTAAAACACCAGCATTGTTAAACATATCTTCAATAAATTTCTCTTTATTGTTATCATCTGTCCATAAAACCAAAGACTTATATTCTTCATTCAATTTGTTACATAAGAAAAATATATCTTTTCCCTTTTTTAATAAAGTTTTCTTGGTTATTTTATGTTCGTTTTTTTGATGTTCTGAATCCCAATAAGTCCAGTCATCAATAGGTTTTATTAATTCTGATAAGGTTTTCTTTTCATTGTATATGCTAATTTCAATAATATAACTATCGGAAGATATTCCAGATGTTTGAATATCAACAAAATGAGTAACTAAAGAATTTAATAAACTGAGGTCTATCTTTTGCATTATAGAAAATGTTATTTGTTATGCACATTATAGATTAAAAGTCTTTGAAATCAAGCTTTTATTAGAAAATAATAAAAAAATCCTTCTAAAAGAAGGATTTTTTATGTTTTTAGGGGAATATTACTTGGATACTTCTGCTTTTTTTGCTTTAGCATCTGCTTGAACTTTTGCAAGTTTGTAATACATGGATTGCTGCTCACGTACTGTTGCTTTATTTACATCACCAGTGAATGGTTCCATACGAAGATTACTACCACTTCCGCCGCCATCACGAGCCATAGCTGAGGATGCACCAACGATTGCGGTAAGGGTAAGCATTGCGATTGCGATTGATTTTTTCATTTTTAATAGTCTCTTTAGTGGTTAGGTTAATTTTGCATAAAATATTTGTTCTAACGAAATGTAGTTTTATTTTTAATATAAGTCGTTATGTGGTGATTATAGTATGTATTTTATATCTTGTCAATAGTATTTAATACTTTTTTACTATTTAATTTCTGCCAATCCTGCACAACCGCCATTGTAAAAATATAAAACTTTTATTTTGTAACTGGAATATTTCAAGCCTTTTTCATTTGCTAATGAAATAATCCTTTTAATATCATTGTCAGTGATGTCTAAATTTATATCATATTCTTCATTTCCTTCTTTAAGAATATAATCTGCAAAGATTTCTTCTCCAATAACATGAACAGCGAATCCATCATTTTTTTTGTAGTCGTATCTAAAGTATTCAACAACGCCATCATATTCTTCTAGTTCATTAGGAGCCTTGCCAAATATTTTTGTAAGCTCAGAAACTATATTTTTTGTATCTAGTGGCTCTAATGTAAACCGTATCGCAACGTTTAATTCCATTTCTGACATAATAACACCTCATTAAATAATTAAAACTTACGTTTATATAAAACTGCTTTTGCTTTTCCTTCTTTCGCTTTAGATTCAACTTCCCAAAAAGTATTGTCTAAAACATGATTATTAGGTCTTATAATCAACAAACGCTCAGACATTTGAGCTAATTGCCACAAAAGATTTGGCATATAAGATTGTGGGACAAGATCTATAGCATAACTGCATATAACAACATTAAAATCTTTATCTAAATTAGATTTATTATTCGCAATATCTTGGAATGTAAATTCTTTACAATCTCGACCTGTTTCTTTTTTATATCTATCAGCCATGAATTTGTCACAACCAATAATATCTGCTTCGAAATGTGCTTTGATCCATTTAGTCACAAGCCCATCACCACAAGCCAAATCTAAAACTTTTTCACACTTAGCAGAATAAAGTTTTTTTAAGCATTCAATAACTTGAGCTTTATGTGGATTGTCATAATCAATAGCATGATCTTGATAATACTTATCAACGCCTATTGTTCGATATTGGTTTGTAATGCCAGACATGGTTCACCTTTAAAAATAAGTCCCAAAAAGGGAACGATAGTTCTCAAATTGGGACTCTTTGTTATCTTTAAATTATAGTATATTTTCAGAACTGTTTGGTCTTAAAGATTTAGAAATTAGAAGAAGTTCTTTTGAACTTATGATTTTTACATAAGACAAAATACTTTTTCTTTGTTCCTCTGTAATGTCATAATGTGGATGTTTGGGATGGTTATCAAACCAGCATCTATTTATATTATGAATCACACAAAAAGAATGCAACTCATCAAGTGTATCTGCAACCATGTGGAAGCGTCTCTTGCCTTTCCACATGATATTAGCATTATCAACATACACCGTCATGAATCTTATTCAGGCTTTTTAGTTTCTTCTGTAGGTGCTTCTGCTTTTGCATCATCAATTTCGATTTTAGTATCAACAACTGATACATGTTCTTCTGATGCGCCAAACTCACGATTTTCCCACTTTTCTGAATCATCTTTAACTTCTTCTGTCTCTGTCTCTGAAACAGTCACTTCTGATTGTTCAAACTTACTTTTAATATAAGAAGAAACAGTATCATAAGTTTTAGTAACGCTTACAACAACTTCATCTGAAATTTCAAGAACTTTATTTTTGACTTTAGGGTAAAGAATAACACCTTTAAGAGTAGCGACCAACACCAAATCTTGTGCTTTGTTTTTTGCGAAAACATAAGTGTTTTGGGCATGCTTCTGTACTGTATCAAGTGATTCTTTTGATTGCTGCAACAAGCTGTCAAGAACGGTACTTCTTTCTCTCTTTGTCTCCAAAACAGAAATGAGTTCTTCAACATCGGCTTGGTCAAGTTCTAAGTTTACCTGACCACTTTTGATTTCTCCTTCTTCAACAAGATAAATACGAAGAGTTAAAGTGTATTGATTTTCGGAAACTACATCATACTTAACACGAACAATAACATCTTTAGATACTGAATCTTTTCCACCAACTTTCAATTTCATATCTTTCAATTGAGAAACAGAAAGGTCTGTTTTTTTAGAATCAGTAACATATATCTTATTGAAAATGGTTTCAACAAAATCAGCTACGAAATCACTAGTTAATGTTGTCTGGTTCCAATTTTCATCAGAATTATCACGAGCGTGAGTAGCACTAACATATGAATTATTAAATTCAAATTTTGTACTATGAACATTTGTCATTACAGCTTCTGTCAAGAAATTATTAACCATAGAAACAGAAGCATCATTTACATCACGAATGTCTTCAAAATCTTCGGTTTTTTTGTCAGCGCTTGCATAAGTTGCATAAACACGAGTACCTACCCAAATAAGACCTTTTACTTGCCAACCGAATGGTAGAAACAAAGCAGCATCGCCAAGTGTTTTAACATCGAATTTTTTTGTTTTGGCAAGACCTGATATTTTATCAATATTGGCGTGATTTTTGCCAATGAAAGAGATTCCGCTGTTAATTAGTTTAGATAGTGACATTGTGTTTTCCTCTATTAGTTTTAATATGATATACGTTTTTGCAAATTTTACAAGTTTTTTTTCAAATCAATACATCAATAATATATTCATCAATGTATTCATCTGTGATGTTAGTTTCATTAATAATTGCTTTATAAGGTTTGATTGATAAAATAGGCTCTAATTCAAAAAAGGCAAAGTTGTGCATCTTAACAAAGTTTTCAGTAAGTATATAATCAATATTAGAATCTGATGAACTATTATTTTTATTGTTGTCCATCATTATCCCTATATTAAAGACAAGTGTCTAGTGAAAGGATCAATATCTGACGGATATTGAGGTGCAATCGCAATACACTTGTTATTGTTAATTTCTAATTTTTCAAATTTGAAATTGTTTTCACGAAGTTCCTGTTCAATTTTATCTAATTCTAAATCATTTTTAGTAGAAACAGCAATTTTACCAAAAGCACCTTTAATCCAGTCATTTAAAGCGTTTTTCTTTGATAAGTCAAAATATTTGACAATCTCTCCATCAACACTGGTTTCATCCATAAGACTGAAAAGAATCTTCAAGCACGATTCAACAGCTAATTCACACGCAATTTCCTTCGGTAAAGGATTTTCTTTACTAAAAATGAATATTTGTTTTGCAACAATTTCAGTACCATAGGTTTGAGGAACATAAAGTTCTGTTAAATCAATTTCTTCAAATACACCATATGCGGCACAAGTAGTAGTTGCAACACCGTGAAACTCAGTTCTACCGTTATCTACAATAATGGAAAAAGGTTTCGACTTATCTAATTCACTATTTAATGAATCTTCATTTAAAGTCATTTGGATTTTAACTTTATTTTTGTCAGTATTTAAAAATTTCAAGAATTGAGTTTCGGCTGCTTTGCTTAAAAACAGTTTGTCTTCTGATCTTTTTAAGATTTCGAGAAAAAGCTTTCCACCAGCATGTGCTGATTGAGCAGCCATTTTACCTTTTCTCATATTTAAGTCTTTTCTGACTAAGACATTTAAAACAGAACTCATTTGTTGCACCTATAATTTTTCTTGGGTTGTTTTTTCAGAATTACATTATACAATGTTTAAAATAACAAAGTCAAGTTCAAAAATGAAAATTAGAAAAATCTCAGAATGGGTGCATGATGTGCATCAAACGGCTATAGAAAAAGGATGGTTTGAGGAAGAGCGTCAAAGACTAGAATTGCATATGTTAATGATTACTGAAATCAGTGAAGCAACAGAAGAAATAAGAAAACATAAGCCTAGTTTCTATTTATTAGATGGGAAGCCAGAAGGTGAAGCAATTGAACTAGTTGATGTTGTTTTAAGAATATTTGATTACGCTGGTTATAAAAAAATAGATTTAATTCATTATCTTAAAAAAGAAGCAAATAGTTATAAAAGTAATTATTTAAGTAATAAAATACCTCTTGGTGCTACTACTTGTCCTATTATTAGAGATTCCGAAAAAGATAGAAAAGAAGGGTTTCGAAATGCAATAAAAGCAGCAATGTCTTCTGACCCTGATATATTGATGATAGGTGAAGCAAGAGATACGTCTTTAATTGAATCTAAATTTACTAGTATTTCTTCATTATCTGCACTTGGTATAGCTGAAAGATTAATGCTAGAAAATCAAGAAATGATTGAAAATGAAGATATTGATTTTGAACAATTAAATGAAATAACTAATTGGTTTTCTATCGCTTGTCATAATGAAAAATGGTTTAAAAATTACGAAAATTTTGTAAGCGCTTTAGAAAAGCACATGTTGTTTACAATGACTATATCAAAAGCATCAGAAGCAGCCATGATAAAAGATTTTGAAGAAGAATCGCTATATCTTACAAGAACTTTAATCCAAATACTTGTTTATTTTAAAGATAATAATTGGGATATTAACGAAGTTTTAGATATTAAACATAGTTTCAATATGGCTAGAGCATATAAACATGGCGGTAAAAAATGCTAATTACAATTCCGTATTTGTGAAAATACGGAATTTATTTTTGTAAATATATGCACTAATAATGATCTCTTGCAGATACAATTGCTAGAGATTTTTTTTACTTTTAAAATTGACTTTAATTATCATAGGCATTCAAAAACTCTTTGATGAAATTTTAATTTTATCAAAGAGTTTTAGTTCAGGAACAAATTATAAATTATTATAATTAGGCATTCTTAATTGTTGCCCAACATTAATTATTTCAGAACTTGAAATTGAATTTAATTTTTCAATATCTGAAATAATTCCTCTTGCCTCGGATAAACTTTTAGTATTGTAACGGTCTTTAACAATCAAGCTCAAAGTGTCTCCGCGTTTAACTGTATAAAGGTTTAAAGTTTTACCATTTTTTTTAAATACGTCATCTTCTGATAAAGATTTTGTAACTAAGATATTCTTTTCATTTCCATTTGTGAGAATTAATGGAATAGGAGCAGAAACTAAATTTTTAACTGTTCCTATAGCTTCATTCTCTGTATTTCCTTGATTACTATTATTTAAAGTAGTTGACAAACTGGATGTGTTAATCGAATCAACATCTTGGTTATTTTGAACTAAAGAACGTTTTGCCGCTTCAAATAATGCAATATTCTGATTATTAATTTCTTTTATTTTTTTCTTGCTTGTAGCCAAATCATCTTCTAAAGATTTAATTTTCTTATTCATTTGCTCTTTAACAGCGACATTAGCTAGATAAGTTTTATTTGCGTTATCTATATCTGCTGCTATTTGTTGATTTTGTTTAATAACAGCTTCTTTTTGAGCAACAAGTTTTTGATTGTTGGCTTTTTCATCTTCAATGGATTTAGCTAATTCTTGCTCTTTCTTTTGACTGACAGCTTTTCCGTCTTCAATAACTTTAGCTAATTCCTTTTCCCTTTTCTGACTATTAATTTTTTCTTCATCAATAGCTTTAGCTAATTCTTGATCTTTTTTCTGTTTTTCTATTTTTTGAGCATCAATTTTCTGAGATAATGTTGCATTTTGCTTATCCTGTTCTGAAATTAAAGCTTTATAATCATCTGATTGTTGTTTCTTTTGGTCAAGAACTTTTTGACTGTCTTTAATATCAGAATCAACTTGTTTAATAAAAGAATCATAATCTTTTTTCTGAGTAATAAGCTGATCATTTTTAATTTTCGCTACTTTTATTTGATTCTCAATATCTTGAATTTGGGATTCTAATTTTGCCTTTTCAAGAGCGAGCTTGTCGTTTTCTAATTTTCTTGCATTTATTGCAGATTGTATATCGCTAGTATAATTAGATTGGGTTGCTAAACTTGCTTGGCTATCAACAAAAGATTGCTTAGCGTTTGCTAAGTCAGCGATTTTAGATTTGTTCTCTCCAACAGAATCATTTAATTCTTTTCTTCTTGCAAGTAACCTTTCACTGATTTGTTGCAGTTTGCTGAGATTTTCAGAAGTTTCAACACTAGGGTTTATTCCTGCAATAAGACGTTTTGCAGTATCAATACGATCATTAATTGTCCCTATTTCATTTTGTTCACTAACTATCTGACTATTTATTTGTGCAATAAGATTATCATAATTCTGCACTTTAGCCTGTATGTCAGATGCAGGATCTGCGTTAGCAAATGACATGCATAGGCTTAATGCTGTAATCGCGAATATTTTCTTTACTGGTAACATATTAACTCTCTTCATAAATTATTTAAATAATTTTCCATATTTTTATTCTATATTAAATAAAAAATAAATAAAGTATAGATTATAATGTTTAGCTTATTTTTTTGAAAAAAGCTAGATAAAATAAGCTTTATATGTTATTATATGTCATAAATTAAGGGGATATATCCTATGCTACATGGCATTGTTGGTGATGTAATCGGCTCAGTATATGAAGCTTATCAATGGAAAAATAAAAATTTAGAATTACTTTTAACTAAAGAGATTAATTATGATTTTGTGACACCTTTTTTTAAAGAAGCTAAATGGGTCAGAAAATCACAATCATGGACTGATGATACCTTGTGTACTCTTGCGCTTTATAATGCTTATTCAAAACAAGAATCGCCTATTGAATCAATGGTACACTTTTGTAAAAAATATAAAAACGAATCTATTGGCTTTGGGAAAGCATTTGAAAAATGGCTTGATAATCCTAAACCTTATGCATCTTACGCAAACGGTTCAATAATGAGAGTTGGATTTATTCCTTATTTAAATATTAGTGTCGAAGAAAAATTAAAAATTGGTCAACAGTATACAGGAATATCTCATAACCATTTTGACTGTTTTAAGGCTGTATCATCATTTATAGTTATATCTGAAAAATTGAAAAATGGTGAAGATTACAAAAAAGTAATCAAAGAATATTTATTGGAAAATAATTATACGAAAACAGTAGAAGATTTACATACAGATTTTAAGTTTGAAATGAATGCAATGACAACACTTTTACAATCTTGTGTGATTCTTTTAGAAAGTAATTCGTTTGAAGAAGTATTGAGAAATGCATTCTATGTAGGCGGTGATTCGGATACATTAGGCTGTGTTGCTGGCAATCTATCCTCATTTGTATTTGAGTTGCCTAAATACCTTGAAGAATATGCTTTAAGCACACTTAAGCCTTTTGAAGATCTGTATGAAATTGCAATTGAGTTTAAAAATAAACAAGCATATTAAAAATGCTTGTTATTATCAATAATAATTCGAGCTACTTTTAATGCGTCGTCTAATGAGCCGTTAACCATTGTGACATAACCATTCTTATGGCAAAAAATCATATTGGCAATACCAGATACATTAGATAATTCTTCATCAGATAAACCACGCCAAGATATAGGCGATGGACATTTAATAGAAAAAATATCTTTTGAATTTTCAGGTACAGATTGGATAGTCCACGAATGTTTTGTTCTTGGAATAATAACAAGTTCTTTTGGTGTTAATTCAGAAACTCTTACAGCACCATTTGGCACATTAGAATTAAAAATAACAATATCCTCAATATTATCACTATTTTTAATGTATTTTAATATGGTTTGGTCAGCTTTTATATTATTTTTAATATCTATCACAATATTTTCAATATAATCTTTTGCAGCATTTACAGCTTTCAAAAATTGAATGTCTTGAATTTTTGAATCATCAGTTTTTCGATTATAAATAGAAATGAAATTACCATCATCCCATAGTTCAATGCCATTGTCATGTTTGTCAATTTTTCGAATTAGTTTTTCTTCCATTACTATAATGACATCATTAGGTATGAAATTACTTAATGATTTGCTTTTAAGCCATTGCCATACCAAACCACATGAAGAATAAGGTAAACCATCATTCCAGCAAAGGTCGTTACTATTTTGATGATGATCAAAATTTAATAGTTCAGGATTATATTCAAATCCAACATCAATAACGAAGCATTTATCATTTAGTTTTGATTCATCAATTAAAATATCTTTTCTGTTTGCGCGGATAATAGAATAATTTTCGTTTAAGAAATATAAATCTAAAAGTGCAATTGCCATGACTTCATCAATATGAAATTGTTGTGAATGAGTGATAACCTTAAACATTTTTTCTCTTCTTTGTGAAATATAGCTATATATCATATAGATATAATGTTGAAAATGCAATAACAAAAAAGCTACAGAAGTAGCTTTTTGTTTTTATTTATATTGCTTATTTTTTAAAATCTTTGATTTTCTTATTTATATCTAAATAATCAGACTTTATTTGCTCTGATGCTGTAACGACATCATTTGCATGTTCAAGGTTGTTTTTAGCAATGGCAGAAATGCCTTCAATATTTTCAGATAGTTCTTCTGCGACCTTACTCTGTTCTTCAGAGGCTGTTGCAATTTGCATACTCATATCGTTTACGGCTTCTGTCTTATTACGAATTTCAATAATTTCTTTTTCAAATGTTTCCATGAATTGAACGGTTTCTTCTGCATACACATTTGTTTTATTAATTGCATTTACAGAACTTTTGGATTCATCTTTAATAAGATTGATAATACTATCGATTTCGCGTATTGAATCTTGAGTTTTCCTTGCAAGATTACGAACTTCATCGGCTACTACTGCGAAACCACGTCCTTGTTCTCCTGCTCTTGCAGCCTCGATAGCAGCGTTAAGCGCCAATAGATTTGTTTGCTCAGAAATATTATTAATTACCTCAACTATTTTGTTGATTTTTAATATTTCTATGTTCAGTTTTTCAATAATACCTTTGGTATTTTTAATTTCGTCTGTCATTTCGTGAATGGTTTTGTTCACAGAAGCAACAGATACAGTAGATTGAGTTACAGAATCTTCAATCTTGGATAATTCAGTTGATGTAGTGCTAATATTTTTTGCAATATCATTTGTGGTCGCACTCATTTCATTAATAGCAGTGGCGATTTGTTCACTACGAGAGCTTTGTTCGTCAGAGCCATTGTGAATAGAATCGGATTCTAAATTAAGTTTTTGAGAGCTTTTACTCAAAGACTCAACTGATTTTTCAATATCATTAAACAAACTAACCAATTTATCTTGCAATTGTTTACCACTATTGCTTAATTGAGCAATTTCATCATTATGTGTATATTCGCTAAACTTATTGTCAAAATGTCCATCACTTAGTTTGTTTATATTAATAGATAATTTTTTAATTTCTTGAATAAACTTTTTATTTAAAACATAGCCCAATATCACGAAAGCCAAGACGAAAATAACAAGAGTGCCAATTATTGCAAATAAAATAGAATTGTTGCTTTCTTTTTTAAGATCTGATGCTGTTGTGTAAACATATTCATAAGAATCAGAAATATCATTAATCAAATCATTTATTTTTTTATCTGAACCTACGAATTTAGCATCGATAACTTTGTAATTTGGGCTTACCTCGAATTCTTTATAAGCAGCGGCATGGGTATCAAACCAAACATTATAGGCATCATGTGTTGCATTATATTGAGATATTAATTCTGGTTTTTTCTCGTTATCATCAAGCTCTGCAAATAATTTCTCGATGGAGACTTTTGTGTTATTCATAGCATTCCAATATTTTTCTCTCGCTGCAATGTCTACGTCACCACGTATCAATATATTTTTCCAGCTTTGATTTTGGTCTTTAAAAAGAATTGATATTTGCTGTAAACGGTCATTTTGATGAATTTCATTATTTACAAGATGTTCATATCGATCAATATCAGATTTCAAATCGAATATTATATATCCGCAGACTCCCAAAAGAACGATCATGAAAATTCCAAGTATGCTAAGAATTTTTGCCCTAATGCTATTTTTCATATTGTATATCTCTAGTATGTTGATGGTTTACTATATGATCTACTATTTATATCTAAAGTCAACGTGATATCATAAAAATATTATTAATAAAGGCTATATATTTTTTCTATTTGTAAGGAATGTCTATTATTCCCATTTTTGGATAAAAGAATTGACCATCATCAGTAGAATGTCCAACAACTTTTTTACGAGAATTTCGCTTCATAATCGATATTAGCAAAGAACCTACTCCTTTTTTTCTGTACTTAGGTTTAACCCAAACATTAATATAATAATATGTGTCACTTTTACCATCAATTATTTTTGTATCCCCAAATTTATCCCTAATAATACATGCTATAGGCTTTTTATCATCAAAAGCCAATACTATAATATCCACTAATTCATTAATTATGTTATATCTTATACAGCCTTTTGCTGGCGTATAAAGACGATTACTAATTAATATACTGCTTCCTTCTTTTAAATTAGCTCCTTTATAAATTTTAAAAATTAAATCTTTCATTTTTTCTGACACCAATTACGTTTGAAAATAGATTATCAGATAAGTTAAAAGACGCCAATTAAAAATTTATATCGTTTTTTTGATTTGTAGACGATTTTTTTAATACTAGAAGTCTTTTTTGTTTTTAATAACGAATAATTATATGCATATTTTTAGAATAATCAATTCAAAAGAATACATAATAAATGTATTATAATAAGACAAATTAACTTAATTTATTAATAAAATATGCAAAACGGGAATTACGAAATTGCTTTGGAAATACTAAAAAAGGAAGCTATTATCGCAAAAAAGATGTTGAATGCGACAATCGCAGGAAAAGATATAAGAAGTCTCAGAAGGAAACTTAAAGATTGTCGCATTGAAAGAGCCGACTTTGCTAAAGAAACAAAAGATATTGTGGTTATTCTATTAAATAATTTTATAGAACTTGATATTCAACAAATAAATGTATCTATGATAGAACACCTAATAATCCATTAGTTTTATATATTCTAAACTTTCAAGTAAATCATGTTCATTTTTGATGGTGATATTACTATTGAAACTTTCATTAAGCAATAAAACAACTTTCTTAAATATAGATGTATTGTAAATATTGTCAGATTCTGAAACATAGCTTAAATGTTTTTCTGTGTTTTCATTTTTAATGCAGTCTGATATTAAAGTGTTAAAATAAATCGAATAAGTATTATAGGTTAAATCTAATTCATCAATACTAAAATTAATATTTAATGTAATAAGCCAATAATCTGAGATTATTTTCGAATACTCATCTACACCATGGTTTTCTGAAAAAATAGGAGGTCTATGAGACAAAATTTTAGTAAGTTGAATCAATGGGTCCAGAATTTTTAAAATACTGGATTCTGTAATGAATTGATTTGAATTCAACAAAACTAAATTATTACTTTTCAATCGGTAAAGTAATTGCAAAGAAAGATTAGCCTCTCCGTTTAAATTAGTTGGTAACGAAATAGTATCAACATAAGGTACTTCACTTTCAAACTCTGAAACATGAGTAAAACTTAAATCTGAAAATTTTTCATCTTGATTGTCAATGTTTAAAAGTCCTAAAAATTTGACTTCATAGGTATTAAGTAGATTTTTATGTTCTTTACCTTTTACGAAAAGGTTGACCAACATAGATGGCATTGTTTGATTGGTATAATTGGGTAAAGTTATGAAATTGTTAATTTGTTTAATTTCTTCTTTTGAATAATAAAAAGAAAAAATATAAGAATTGTTTAACCCCATCGTATAGGTTGAATTTCTTGGTGTGTCAGAATGTCTAAAAATAATACTCTTTATATTATGTTCTTTGCACATAGTTAAATTAGCTATAAAGCGAGAGTATAATGAAGAATCCTTACTGTTACTATTTAAAATGATATTCCAATCATTTTTATTTTCGCCTTGTGTGTGATAAGTATCCTCCAAAGAGAGGTTAAATCTATTATTACACTCTTGTTTAATAGATTTTATGATATTAGCTTTTTTTATAAAATTAGATTTTTCTTTCATGTTTACCTCTCATGCGTGAATAATATGACAGTTGTTCAAAATAGTCAAATGTTAAAATATTTTGATAATACAAGATAAAGAAAATGAGAAAGTCGTTAAAAGAAGAACCAAATATTAAACAAATTAGAAATGATGTTTTATTGGGGATAACTGTACAGCCAGAAAATACATGTCCTCTAATAGACCCTCTTAAATCTGCTGAAAGAAGCAAAGACTTTAGAAATTTCAAAGCAGAAGTTAAATTAGGGGAAAGTCCTGATTCCTATTTGGTTAATATGTCAAATTTATTTGAAAGAGGTAATCAACTTAGAGAATGGTCAGAGCAAATGATTGAGTTATTTGAAAGTCATATAAAAATCAATCAAGAAGATATAGATTCTTACAATGAAAAAGTCGATCACATAGCAGATATAAAAAGAAGAATCAATGACAATGACGGCATTGAATATGACTTAAATAAAGCTGCAAAAACTATAAATGATGCTGTAAAAGATTGGGGTTCATTAAATGATGATTTTTATGATGTTGAAAAAAGAAATTCAGAATTTACTAAAGAAAAGGAAACAGCAGAAGAAGAATTGTCTGAACTTGATGAATATAATGATGAAGATGCGATTTATGAATTAGAAACTCAAATTGATTACCTTGAAGATCAAATAAAAGATGCTGAAAAGGAAATAAATTCTATAGAAAGAGATTTTTCTAGGGTTGAAAGATTTATAGAAGATGGCGATATTGAATTAGATAAAAATTTAGAATTATATAGAACAAATAATGACAATATTAGAGGGCTAACAGCTAATATTAGAAGATATTTATTAGATAATCATGATGGGCAATTAAACATAACTCAACCAATGAAATATTTAAAACAAATTGAAATAGGCAAAGATACGGAAATATCTTTGGGTGTTTTAGATAATAGTGGTAGTAATTTTAAGAAAATAACAGATTATCTTGAAAAGTCCGGTGTTATAAGTGGTTTACAAAAAAACGTTTTAGATAAACTTCTAAGTAATACTAGCTTGTTAGATACTCTTAAAAAAGAAGGTTATACCGACATTCAGTATTACAAAAAAGAAGAAGATTTTCTGAACGATAAAAACAGCTTTATCAGAGAAATTGTATACGACAATGCAGATAAAAAACTTATCAAAATAAAAATGTAGACCGTATTGGACTTGATTTATAAATAAAAAGTTATATTATTGGTAGTGTAATTATATAAGAAAGAGGCTTAAAATGAGTGTAGAGATGTTCGAACCAGTTAAGGTTGTAAGTTTTACGCCAAGCGGAACAAGAAAAATTAAAAATTTATTAGGCAACAAGGAAGATGAATTTTTAAGAATATATATTGAAGGTGGTGGTTGTTCTGGATTTCAATATGGCTTTAAATTAGAAAAAGAAGTGAATGAAGATGATGTCTTATTTGATGTTGATGGTGCTAAAGTTGCAATTGACACAATGAGCTATCAATATTTATTAAATTCTGAGGTTGATTATAAAGAAGACTTAATGGGTTCAATGTTTGTAATATCAAATCCACAAGCAGAATCCACATGCGGTTGTGGTTTATCATTTACTGTGAAACAATGATAAATATTTTAAAATGTAATAAAATTTTATGAGGTAAATTAATGTTAGAATTGGCCGTAATCGCCATATCTATGATAGTTTTTATATACTATGGTGTAAATGTTTTAAAAAAAAATAATGTAAGAAAAGAATTGGAAAAAATACAAAGTATAAAAAAGGAATTAGATAGTTTGGTATTGGCTAATAAGATTAATGCATCTGATGATTTTTATATTTTTTATGAATCAAAAATAAACTTTCTTATTAGAGTTGTAAAAAACTCTATTTTAAAGAAGAAAGAATTAGACTATAAGAGACATTCAAGAGCGATAAACAAAGCACTTACAATATCTCCTAAAACAAGCTATCATCGTGATATGCTAGATGATTCTAAAATCAATAATTTTGTTGAAATGTATCAAAAGGAAGCCAAAATAATATTAGATAAGCTCAACTAAGAGCTTATTTTTTTATTCTAATTTTTCAATAACTGTTTTAATATTATTTCCTAAGTTTGAATAGTCACGACCAGAAGGCTGTTGATAAACATGCAAGCCAAATAGTGAAACAATAGAATACAAGTGATCAAAAATATCAGATTGTACTGACTCAAAATCATTAAAGAAAGTCTTTCCTGTGAAACAATATATTTCAATTGGTATACCAGTAGATAAGTTTTCTAACTGTCTGACAATTAATAATTGTTCTTGTAATATTTCAGGATGATGTTTTAAATAGTATTCAACATATTTTCTAAAAGTACCGATGTTAGTAAGTCTTTTACCATTAATAGCAATTAATTCATCATCAGTAGCTAAACCAGTATTAATTTGAGATATGTCGGCTTCTTTTTGCTCTAAATACTGCTTGATCAACTTCACTTGTTTTAATTTTTGAATGTCTTTATCATCCAACTGTTTTATGCTGGAAACATCAATATTTATAGCACGTTTAATTCTGCGTCCAGTTGCGAACATTGTTGTCCAGTTTTTAAAGCTTTCTGTTAACAAACAGTAAGTGGGAATAACTGTTGTAGTATTATCCCAGTTTTTGACACTAATAAGATTTAAATTAATATCAACAATTTCTCCATTTACTGAATATTTAGGTACTTCAATCCAGTCTCCCGGTTTAACACTTCTATGTAATGTAATTTGAAAAGCAGCGATTAAGCTTTGAATAGTGTCTTTGAAGATAAAAAGTATTACAGCAGAGACAGCACCTAAACCGCTTAATATATACACAGGTGTTTTATCTATAAAATGAGCAAAAATAACAACCATCATAATGATAAACACAATAACTTTTAAAATTTGAAAGATTGGTTTTACAGGTATTCTTTCTGCAACCTTTACATTTCTAACATAATAATCCATTAATGCATTCAAAATTGAAAAAGTAAGCATCATTGAAACGATTACTATAATCGTATAGAAAGTTTTTTCATAAATGTCACTTAATGAATCATTTAAGAAATTATTGTAAAAACTATAAAGGATAACAACGGGTATTAAAAAAGTTAAATTTCTAAGCACTCGATTTCTTGAAATCATTTTTAAAAAAGGAACATCGGATTTTTGCATTAGGTTGTACATAAATTTTATAAATGTATTTTTTATAAAAATGTATATAAAGAAAGTAATTGCTATAAGAAAAATAGCTTCTATACCAGAAAATAAAAAACTTTTAGGGTTTAAATGTAAAAATTGACTGATTTCGTCACGGAAAAACATATGTAAATATACTCTTAATAATTATTACAATAGTGTAGCAAGTTTAAAAAATTTTAAAATGATAGTTTTGAGATATTTTTCACGATAATAGGCTTATCGTTTTAAAATTGAAATGATAAGATAGAAATAATAAAAAAGAATCATAAAATGAGATTAAATAAGCCATTTGCTATAAGTTTAATGACATGCGCTATACTGATGGCATCAACAAAAACTGTTTTTGCAGGAGATGTCGTATTAGTAGTAGAAAAAAATCAAGTTGTAAGTTGTGAAGAATATTATAATAAAACTACATCAACTCCATATACTGGTGAAGTTGTTAAAAAGGGACACTACGTAGTAGAAAAAGATCCGAAGACATATGTATTAACTAAAAACTTTGTTGTAGATTCCATTGTTGTTAATTGCAAATTAAATCCACAAGTTGAAAAGCAATTTAGAGTGGCAGATTGTGATGACGGATTTACAGGAGAACAGAAACAATATAGAAATTATATTAAAGATGAGAATTTAGAAACAGGAGAAACATCACTTTCTTTTCCAAATGGAGAAAATTGGGTAACAATGGAGAAAAATTGCACACCAGAAAATGGAGTAGTTGCAGAAAAAGAATTACCTCCAAACGTTTTAATGGGAATGTTTACTGGTTCTGGTGTCAAGTCTAGTGAATTAAAAACAACTAAAAATTATGATAATTTTATTATAAGCCTTGATAAATCAACATTAAGTAATTTTAGATTGAACTTAATAATAGATAACTTTAGTAAAGGAGAATATAATATACAAAACGTTACTAGTGCAGTCAAAGAGTTTACAGCCAAAACAAACGATCCTAATAATTTCAGTATAGTTTCAGTGCCTCAGTCATTAATGGGTTATTTAGGCTACGATGGCTTGAAAAAAGAACAGTTAAGAGGTAAAGTTTTTCAAAATGCATATGTAACCGATGACGGGCAAGTAATAGTTAGTTATCAAATATTTTCACCTACAAGTGAACCTGAAAATAGAGTTTTCACTGTTGATTTGTTTACTGATTTTCTTGGTGTTGGACAAACTAATGCCCATTCAGAAAAAAACTCTAGTAGTAAATACATATATAGATAACAAAAAGCCTGCTCAAAGCAGGCTTTTTAATATTACTCTTTTTCCCTTCATGTAAGGGATAAGAACCTCTGGAACTAGTACACTGCCATCTTCCTGTTGGTAGTTTTCTAGTACGGCAATCATACAGCGACCAACTGCGACACCAGAACCATTAAGTGTATGTACATAGTGTTTTCCATCTGCATTTTTAAATTTAGCTAACATACGTCTTGCTTGAAAATCCTCACAGTTAGAAACAGATGCTATTTCTCTGTATTTATCTTGGCTAGGAACCCAAACTTCAATATCATATGTCTTGGCAGCAGAAAATCCTAAATCACCACCACATAAATTTACAACTCTATAAGGCAATTTAAGAAGTTGAAGAATTTTTTCAGCTTGATTGAGAAGCAATTCTAATTCTTCATAAGAATGTCTATTATTTACAATTTTAACTAATTCAACTTTTTCAAATTGATGTTGGCGAATCAATCCAACAACATCACGTCCAGCAGAGCCAGCTTCTGATCTAAAACATGGAGTGTGAGCGACCATGTTTACAGGTAATTCAGTTTCTAGAACTGTTTTGTTTGCAAATAAATTTGTTAATGGTACTTCTGCTGTTGGGATCAAGAAAGCTGCTTTTTCTCCTTCAATTTTATAAAGATCTTTTTCAAATTTAGGTAATTGTCCAGTTCCGTACAAAATATTATCATTTACAATATAAGGAACGTAATGTTCTTCATAAAGGTCTTCTGTATGAGTATCCATCATCAATTGAATTAATGCACGATGAAGTTGTGCAATTTCATTTTTCATGACTACAAAACGGCTACCAGAAAGCTTTGCACCTAACTCGCTATCAATATCGATATTTTTACCCAACTGCATATGGTCTTTAACTTTAAAATTAAAGGTGGTTGGAACAAGATGTGTCTTTACTAAAACATTATCGTTCTCGTCTTGACCTTCTGGCACAGAATTATGTGGAATATTTGGAATCTGAACATAAAAATCCACAAATGCTTCTTCTTCAAAAGTATAATTAATTTCAAGCTGCGCAATACTAGCTTTTAAAAGCTTTGCTTCTTGAACACGAGCTTCATCAACACTCCCTTTATTTAATCTAGAAAGAGTATTAAGTTGTGTTTTTTGTTTTTCGATTTCTTGAAGAGTATTTAAACGTGCAGAGTTCAAAGTATTGAATTCCTCAATATTCAAATCATAGCCTTTTCTTGCTAAAAGAGTCTTCGCTTCAAGAATGTTATCCTTGAAAATAGGATTGATGTTATATGTTTTTTGCATTTGAATCCTCAATCATGTAATATTACCGAATATAATAAACGATAGCCAAAAAATTGTCAATTGATTTTCAGTTTTAAATAAGGTATAATTGAATTCTTCAAGGAGTTTAAAAATGTCAAAATTCTTTCCTTTAATTAAAAAAGAAATTACTATTAACAATAGTAATACATCATTTTTGCCATCATATAAAGAAAACACAGAGATTCCAATTGGCGAACATCCCGGATCATTTGGTTATGTAAGAAAAAATCATATACATGAAGGTATCGACTTATATGCAGAAGAAGGCGATGAAGTACTTTCAATTGAAAACGGAAAAATTATTTCAATTATTCCTTTTACAGGTGAAATAGCAAACAGTCCTTGGTGGAATAATACTTATTGTATCTTCGTTAAGCATAATGATTACATAATTAATTATGGGGAACTTATTCCATTAGAAAATCTAAAAGTTGGAGACTCAATTAAAGCTGGTCAAGTTATAGGCAACATAAGAACAGTCTTGTTAATTGACAAAGGCAGACCAATGGCAATGCTTCATTTGGAAATGTATAAATCTGATACCTTGAAGCCTATTACAGAATGGAAATTAAATACAGAAAAACCAAATGAATTATTAGACCCAACAGACTTAATCAAAAGTCTTGTTTAATGATTATTGAAAATCCAAATATTACCTTGTTCTTTAAAAATTTTCTGTACGCCATCATTAAATAATGGTCCGGGAATTCTGGAATATTCGTTTACTATAATGTTTCCCCACTTATCATAATTTAAAGATTTATCAAAACCCACTGGATATATAGGCTCTGTGATATTACAAGCCAACCAAACATCCTCCAATGAAATAATTGTCTTTTCACAATCCATATGATGCTTTTCGCATACGGGAGCCACGTTATTTAAATAATATCCACCATCATCAAACAACTTTCTATCAAAAATATGATGAGCATCTATTGCTTTTTCTTTACAAAAAACACAGGTGTAATTATGCAATTCAAAAGACAATCTTTTGAAATCTACTCTGCTCAATAATTTATTTTTTTCAATGTTTTTCATCACTTCACCTGTTTAATAAATAATAACAGGTTTGTGAAGTTTTTTCAATATTTTATTAAAAGACTATAAAATAGTCATTTATTTTAGTAGTATTTAGGTAAGTTGTCTAAATTGTCTTCTGAAATTTTATTTTTATCTGTTCTTAAATATTTAGAGCCATGTATTTCAATTACATAGACAATACTCCCAATAGTCCAGTTTTTTGAAGGTTTTTCGTAAGCTGTTTTAATTAAACTGCCTTTTTCAATAAAAGAAATTATTTGCTGTTTACTATATTCCTTTTTTTGCCCTAGTACATCACCATTCAAAGTACAAAGTTTAGCAAAAATTAAAACATTATTATCATTGTTTTTAATATCTGTAATTACAAAATCTGCGGTATTCGTCATATTTTATCTCATTATATTAGTACACAATTGCATATTTGATTATATGAGGATTATAAATCCATTACTAATTGAATGATTATATCAGATTATTTGTGTTTTATCATTTTAAAATAATTGACTTATATTTTAATAGCCAGTATAATCGCCTCATGAATAAATTAAATGAAAAAACAATCCCGGAGCTAGACGGGCAAATAATGGATACAGATCCATCACTAGGCTATGAACTTCTTGAAACACTTATCTATTATGACGGTCCATTGCTTACATTGGATAAAAATAAAGATGGTCTTAAAGCTTTGACTATTTGGATGGATGTTGAAGAGAAAAACACACCCAATCAAAAAGATTATTGGGGTTTTGTAACGCTTTCAAATGAAGATTCTGAAAAGTTGCTTGCAAATGAAATCACACTTCTTGAGGTTATTTTGAAAAATGAATATCTTTATATAGAAGAGATTGGTGAAGATCAAAGCAAAACTATTTTTAGAAAGTTTGTAAGTAATGATTTTCCAAAAAGTAGATTACCAGCCCAAGGCGTATACCTCACGAGAACTCAAAATGACTGATATTTTTAAAAATGTCTTCAATGGCGTAGAAAAAGAATTTACACATTTAGAAGATTTGCTCTACTATGATGGTCCACTACTAAGCTTATATACAAGTAATACCTCTGAAAAAGCCTTGTTTTTAGCTCTTGAACTTGATTATGATAAAAACCAAAGATGGGGAATTATATTGCTCACAAAAGAGCAAGAAAAGGACTATTTTGAAGCAAAAGAAGATTTGAGAACAATTATGTTATCAAAAGATTTTCTGTATACATTTGAATATAATAAAGATTGGAATATTGTTAATTTTAAAGAAGTGAAAACCTCAGATTTTAGTGAAGATGATCTACCTACTAAGGGATTATGCAACGTTTGACAGTTCATTTTATCAAACGAAGTGTTTTTTCATCTGTAAAGATGTATTTCTCACGAGTATTAATTAGAATTTTATCATAATAGTAATTTTTTAAATGACGAATTTCTTCTTTGAATTTCATTTTGCCGTTGTGAAATTCCCAAGCAGTTGGTTGGGATAGAATTCGCTTAATCTCACCGTCTCCGAAATATTTTTCGTCTAGTTCAAAATAAGAATATAATTCGTCATGAGGAACACCTTCTGCATAGATAATACTATTATCTTCTTTTAGCCTAATTGTGAAAACATTAATTTCAGTCATTTATAATCCTCTTTTTATTAAAATACCAGAATATCTTTTTAAATCAAGAAAAATATCACTTGCTTTTATTTTTTTTAAATGTTATATTGGTATTGTTATTGCGAGGTGGAGCAGTGGTAGCTTGTCAGGCTCATAACCTGAAGGTCGTTGGTTCGAATCCAGCCCTCGCTTCCAAATAGGCACAGAGATGTGCCTTTTTTATTGGAGTAAAAATATGATTGAAAAAAGAAATGGTAACAATGAATACATTTATACTGATTATTCTGGTTTAAAACATATATTGATTCCCGGCTGTAAATATAAATACAAAAAGAAAGATAACACTTTTACAACATATCAATTGTTAGCAGTTTCAAATGTGTCTGCATCTGAGGATAAAAGAAGTGATTATCCAATATTAGTAACATATCAAGACATTGAAAGTAAAGAAATATGGACAAAAAGTGTTGAAAAATTTGTTTCTGGAATTGAAATTTCTTCAATGAACAATAGCCTCAAAAGATTTGAGTCGGTTTCAGCAATAGAAATAGAGCAGATAGAGTTTCTTTCTGAGAATTCAATTTATCTTAATTGGTCAGCTAAAAGTATAGGTTTTGGTCAATTTTCTCTTCATGTTAACGAAGATGGCAAGCCTGTATTATCACTTGAATTAATGAGTAAAGAATTCGCGAAAACACTATTGTGTAAAATTGTAGATGATGCTATAATTGAGTCTTAACTATAAGGAACTTTATTATGCTATACACATTTATTTATCCGTCTGATTATTTTGACCAAAAAATGGTTGACGAAGTGTATGCAGAAGAAATGAAGTCATTGGTCAATGCGGGCTTTAAAACAATTGTTTACAATCCAAACAAAAGAAAATCATTAGAAATTAATGGGGATGTTTGTATTTATCGTGGCTGGATGCTTTCTGATGCTGAATATGACGAATTAGAAGCTTTCGTGCATGCAAGTGAAGCGAAATTGCTTACTAATAAAGAAATGTATTTTAAAGCTCATTATATGCCTAATTGGTATGAAACTCTTTCAAATTTTACACCTAAGACATTAGTTGTTGAAAAATCAGAATTAAATAAAATCAAAACAATTGCGGAAGATTCTGGTTGGTCAGATTTTTTTGTTAAAGATTACGTAAAGTCTCTAACTACAAAACAAGGTTCTATTGCTCATGGAATTAATGAAGTTTTTGATATTGTCTCTAAAATAGAAATTTTAAGAACCATTGAAGGAGGTATTTGTCTTAGAGAAGTTCAAGATTTCGTTGAATCTACTGAAATCAGATACTTTGTTTTAAATGGAATCATTCATTCTCCAAACGGTTTAGAAATTCCTGAAATCGCAATAGAAATTTCAAAATTGATTAACTTGCCATTTTATAGTTTAGATATTATTCACGATTCTTCTGGAAAAGAGTGGTTAGTTGAAATTGGAGATGGACAAGTATCATCTTATAAAGATCCATGGTCTTTGAATGATATTGTCCAAATTTTTAAATCTTAACTAAGGTTTATGTGAAGTTTTTGTGCAAACCAAACATTACCATTTAGATAGACCTTCCCTTCTATGATTCTATGTAGTATAGGAAGGTCATTTTTTATATATTCAAGAATTCTTTCAGGCATATTTTCAACTCTGCAAAATATATCTCCTGTTTGATTTTTTTCAAAATCTAATTCGATATGCATTAAATAATAAGGGTCTATATCGAGCTTGCATTTATCAATGAAATCCTGTTCACTTTCTGCTATTCCGAAAGCTAGGAAAGTAGTTATCCCCTCTCCCGTAGCAGAATAGTTTGTTTTTACAAAATATGTGTTCATAGTTTTACCTCTCAGTAGTGACTCATGTAAAGTACTTTTAAAGATTCTAGCGTATGTTCTAAAAAAGTATCTTTTTCAATTAAGTTTTTTAGTTTTTTATTATAACTATAATAATGTTCTAAAATTTTATCAGTATTACAATAAGCAATATCTAATGAAGTGACTGATATTTCAATAGTCTCATCATCGATAAAATCTTTTACTTGAAAAATAAATTCACCATCAATAATATTTTCGAAATCTTTATCTGCAGCTTTAAAAGAAACAAAACAATGAGGGTTGTTTATTTGTTCTAGATCCTCATTATACAACGTAAATATTTTTTTGATAGCCCCAGTGTACTTTTTAATAGATTTTAAGTGTTGTTTATAAGATTTAAAGGACGATATATTCAAAGGAGAATAAACATTATTAATGTAAAGGAATTCTAATGCATCATCAAAAGATAAATGTTTGTCTATATTCTGTAATGTCAATGTAAAATATTTAGGATTCTCGTTGTTATTAAATTCCGTGATGAATTCACCATCAACTTTTTCAATATCATTTCCTTTTACCCAACCAGAATAAAAAGAAGGCATAATGTTGATATTGAATCTATTAGCAATGTCATTGTAAATATTTTCAACATCATAAATTTTCATATGAAAATCATAAACATTATTATAATATTTATCACAAGAATTTTCTAATGTTTCATAATTTAATCTTGCTTCAATATGGTCAGATGGAACGGTGTAATAACATGTTGCCATACATATATCATGAACAGATTTATGCACATCAGAAAACACATCGTAGATTACATGATTCGAATTGAAAGCACATATAATCTGGTTTTTTGAATTATAAATACAAGCTTTGTTTAAATCAAAATAAATCCAATCGTCTTTAAATTTTTCTGGTATCAATCTACCTAATATTGGACAATTTGAAAAAACATCGAATAAAGTTTTTTCTAGATCCTTATATTTTAAATTTCGAGCTATTTTGATATTCTTATATAGTGTTTCTTTTTGTTCTGGATCAAGTGGGCGTTTATTTTTTTTGAAAGACGTGTTTATATAAGAAATAATGGTGTTTATTTTTTTTATTTCAATTTGTTTGTTTATGACGATTTTTAAATTTGATAGCATTTGTATTTCACCTATTGTAGATGCAAATCATTATTAACATCGTTTTGAACGTCTTCTGATATTTTCTGATATTCCTCAGATTTCATCTTCAACATTTCAGAATAGAAATCTTTTAGGTATATAGATAAAAGATTGCTATTAGAATCTAAACAACGTGAAATTATTTTATAATTGTAATCTAAATACTTTAAGTTAAATGTAGATGCTCTATCACTACTTCTGTTTTCTTCTGCATTGTATTGTTTTTTAAAAACATCAGAAACTTTGCTGTGATAGGCTTGACACCTAAAATAAGAATTATTGTCTTCGTATTTTTTAGTTTTTGTTACTGCAACAATAACATGGCTTTCTTTGTCAATTGTTAATTCATAATCATCATTGTCTTTATTTAGTTTGCAAACAGAATAATTGTGTAAATCAGTGCATGTGCTAGATTTATAATCTTTATCATCCATTTTTTTTACAAGTTCAAAACTATTTAAACGTAAATGCTCTGCACAATAAGCATTAATTGAAAACAAGGTAATTAAAAATGTTAGTAAATACTTCATTATTCAAAATCTCGTTTCACAGAATCAGTGTTTGAATTGTTATTTTGTGAATTTTCTTCATATGAAAATTCTTGTTGATAAGTGGCATCTTCTATAGAAGTGTTAAAACGAATATCTTCAGCAAGGTTTTCGCAATTTCCTGATGCTAAATAATTTGTATTGTTTTTATAAATTGTAGTTTCAAAACTATCAAAAAGACCATAGCTAGATTTAGTGATGTTTGCATGATAATCATCATTAAGAACATCAGCATAAGCTTGTATTTGCTTTAAACAATTAAAATTGTTTTTGCTTGATGAAGAACTTATAGATTGTGATACTTTTCTCACGATATTATTTTTATCAATACTAACAGAATATGTTTTACCACTGTTGCTATTTTTACATAGCTTAAAGCTTCCCACATTATTACATTTGAAATTTTTCAAGAATTCTTCGTCAGGAGATTTGCCAAACTCAAAACCTAAATATTTCATATTATTTTCAGCATGCACGATGCTTGATAAACCCAATAATGCAATTAAAGTCATACTTTTTATATTCATTTTAAAACACCTATATACAGCAAATAGCGTAACAAAAATACACTATGTAGTCAAAATAATCATTGACGGCAAACTTGAAAATGAATTATAATACTAAAAATTTGGAGTATTACGTAATGCAATGTCAAATCTTAAAATTCCCAGAAAAAATAAAAAAAGCTAGTACTCTAATAGTTCTCAATTATGAAAACCATCTTTGCCATAAAATTTTTTTGGAAGAAAGAATTGAAGATCTTGAAGTTATACGAAAATCTCATGATTTACTAAAACACACTTCCTACAAAAACAGACCATTAACTGGTGACATGAAATTTAAGACTTTGGCTTATTTAAACAATCCATGTGATGAGAACTGGGAATTACTTAAAGAAGAAAAAATCTTCAATAAAAAAACAGCACTTGATGTTTGGAATAACTATAAACATAAAATGCAACAAGAAGTGATGTTGACAAGAGAAAATTTACTTTTAGCATTGGAGTATGCTTTTGAAGAAGATTTTGAGGGATATAAAAGTAGGTTATCAGTATCATTGGATAAATTAAAATTTATTAAAGATAGATATCCATCAATTGATTCTCAAATTGACTTGTCAAAAATAAACTAAAAATGAAAGCTATATGGTAAAGTTTCATAAAATACTTTACCATTACTTGACGTTTTTCTTACATATTAAATGGTATTATTCAGTTAAATAAACAAATTGAGAGAATATATGAAATCTAAATTAGCACTTGCATTAGCATTAATTATACCAGCCTCGTTCGCATTCGCAGATGAACCAAAAGTCACACAAGATGGTGCAAAACCACCTCATCATCAAAGAATGGGAAAAGAAGGTTTCATGAATAAAATGGCACAAGATTTAAACTTAAATGATACTCAAAAAGCTGATATAGAAAAAATAATGTCTGATAGCAGAGAAGAAACTAATTCTAAAATCATGAAAGTTTTAACACCAGAACAACAAACTAAATTTGAAGAATTAAAAAAACAGCATCCTCATGGTGGAAACAGAGTTCCAAGACCAAAAGTTGATAATGAAGCTCCGAAAGTAACAAAAGAAGCTAGTTAATAATTTAGTACTAATTTAAAACCACTTAATGTGGTTTTTTTATTCAAAAAAAAGACCTTCGAAAAGGTCTTAAATTATTTTGTTTTGAGAAAGGAAAAAGTTATAGTAACGTTTATCTTCTGTTACTTCTTCGCCAAGCCATTCAGGATGTTCAAATTCATCATCATCTTCAAGAAATTCAATTTCTGCCATAACGAGTCCTTTATTATGGTCAATAAATTCATCAATTTCCCACTTGAATTTCCCACGAACAATAATGCTTCTGACTTTTTGTATTTTAAATTTGCAAACAGAATTTAATTCCTTTGTTTCTTTTTTTGTAATGTTTTCTTCAATAATATTAACTTCATTAATTTCCCAAGCTTTGTTGTCCTTTGAAACTATATCTTTAATTAATTGAAGTTTATTAATATTTTTACCAAGTAAAAAAACATATTCGGTTTCATTAATTGGCTTTTCAATTTCAATGTTTTTGCCCATTTTGTCAGTTGAGCATTTAATCGTTAAGAAATATTCAGTTAATAGACTAACACGCTTACGAACACGAATTGTTTTCTTTTTAATATTAACAAGGTAGCCTTGTTCAATATTGAAATATTCTTTTACTTCTGCTTTCCAACTGTCATTTTTAAGCAAAAATTTCTTTTCGATTTCAAAAAAAACTTTGTTATCTTCTGTCATATCCAATGCTCTCTAATTTGTAATGCGCCATTTTAACCTTAATTGATTAAAAAAGCAATAAAAAAGAGCTTAAATAAGCTCTCTTTTTGTGGTTCCGTCTGGTTCTTTGGAGACTTTCCAAATTTTAGCTTCTTTATCAATAAAACATTTAATACCATCATTCAATTGAAATTCTAATGGAAGCAATAAAGTTTTAAGTGTTGGATAATACTTTAAAACATCTTCTATAGTTTGTATTTTTCTTGAATCTGAAAGTATTTTAGTCATGTTGACACCTTATATAAAAATTAGTTGTTTTCCTTCATGATGCGTCCTTTTTCTCTGTTCCAATCGCGTTCCTTTTCTGTAGCACGCTTATCATAATCTTTCTTACCTTTTGCAAGAACGATTTCGCATTTAACCAAACGACCTTTTAATTTTATTGCTGTCGCTATACAAGTATAACCTTTTTGGCTAACAGCACCAAATAAATGAGAAAGTTCTTTTTTATTTAAAAGCAATTTTTTTGTTCGATCAGGATCTGGAACAACATGAGTGCTAGTTGTCGGCAATGGTGTAATATGAGTACCTAAAAGCCAAGCTTCGCCATCTTTAAGGACAACATAGCTATCTACTAGTTGAACTTTACTGGCACGAATACTTTTAACTTCCCAGCCTTCAAGGATTATGCCAGCTTCAAAAGTCTCTTCAATAAAATAATCATGACGTGCTTTTTTATTGACAGCAATTGTTTTATCAAAAGTTTTTTTATCTGTTGCCATTATTTTTGAACTCCTTTATTTTCGTCTCTTATTAATTCTGCGACATACCTCAATTCTCTAAAATTAGGTAATTTGTCTTTTATTAAAACTTCGTTAACAAATATATCTTCATCATACTCATCAACACCATAATAATGAGAATAACTATTATAACCTTTTATTTCAATTTTTAAAACAAGCTTGTAAACTCCACTTTCATCATCGGTGAAAATATCAGTCCAAAATTCATCGTTGTCAGTGTAAGTGTATATACTTTCTCCATAATGGACATCATCCATAATAGAATTAGAAAGGAAAATAAGTGATTGATCATAAATTTCTTTTCTATTAGGCGAACAAATAAATTCAGCAATTAATTCCATATAAACCTCTATAAGATGAAGTATTAGAGCATAATAACAATATCTTGTCAAGAATGTAAATAGTTGACTGCAAAGCATTATAATGCTATAATTCTCACATATTTTAAAGGCAGATAGAGAAATGGAATACCCAACAATCATTCACGGTTCTGAAAACTCATTAGACATTGATGCTTATGTCATCATTCCTGCACCTGTTGAATTCAAAGAAGCAAAAAAACTTTGTGATTCGTTTCATTCAGTTAACGCTAATTTATTAGTGATCACTGATGGCGTAGTATCGTGGTGCTACAAAGGGACAATTGATGAGTGCAACAATTCAATTATGAACACCTATCATTTGCATGATCAGGTTTGTGAAAATCCAGTTATTCGCCTTGTTAATCGTTCATATGCTTTGAAATTAGTAAGAACTGTTCGTGGCTTGCTTTCTTATATGTCAAGAACAGAATATCGTGAACCTGTAAAAAAAGCTTTACGCTCTTCAAGTTTTGAAGAGAAAATTCGTGTACTTGAGTCTATTGATTTAGGTAAAATTGAAGATTTTGAAAAAACATCATTGATTGAAACTTACAAGTTTTTAGCCTTCCAATTAGGTCAAACATTGGCATTATTGCAAGATAATGTTGAACTTTTCACAAAAAACGCAACTGGACAATATTATCCACAATTGAACGTATATCTTCAAAGAGAAGAATCATCAGTTGAAGCCTTGGCTGATTTTTGGAACATTGTAATTCAGTTTATAAAAAATAGTTATGGTCAAGTTGAAAAGCATGAACTTGCATTTACTGATTTTCATGGCGTTAGAGAGGTTTTTGATTGTAAAGCTGAGGAAGTGCTTCGACCAGTTGTTATTTTTGATGCGGATGGTACTTTGATGGACGAAAGACACCGAAGCCATTTGCGTTTGAATAACCAATGGGAAGAATACTTTGATGCTTGCGATTTAGATACTCCAATTCAAAAAATTGTTGATTTAACTCACTATTATCATGAACAGGGTTGTGAAGTTTGGGTTATGACTGGACGTTCAATCTCTTGTGAAGAAAAAACAATCAAGTCTCTTCAAGAACATAATGTTTATTTTGACCATTTAAAAATGAGAGGGAAAGATGTTTATGTTCCTGACCATGTTTTGAAACCAGCTTGGGCAAGAAAGTATATTGGCATTGAAAGAATCATCGCTGTATATGATGACACTGATACTGTAATAGAGGGATTTATCAAAAAAGGAATTAAAAATGTAATTGATGTTAAAAAGGAATTTTAAAATTAAGCCTTCATAGAAATATGAGGGCTTTTTTAATTGACGTAATCTAAATTATTCTTTTTTGCCCATTCTGTAATAATGAATCTTTCATCTGATTTTACAGAACGGTTTGCAAAACCACGAGCTTGTACAATACGTCCATATTCGTTAACTTCAATGGTTACACGTCTCTTAGATACTCCCATATCTTCGGAGCTTAATGACCATATTGAGCAAGAGCCTGTCATGCAGCGAGCTTTATAGCTAAAAACACAATGGTGCATAGCTGTGCCTTCTGCCGAAAGTTCTTTTGTATTTTTGATTTGATGAAAATTCCAAGTAATTATCTTTTTATGTTCATTTACTTTTTCGAAAGTATGATCATCAATAGGGAATCCTTCCCAATTATAAGAACCTAAAACTTTTAATCGTCTTAGAGCATAATGCCAGTCTCTCATTTTGTCTAACAATGACTTTAAAGTATAACCAAATCCCATTACCGTGAATTTATTATCTTCTAAACGCTTGGCATCAAGGAAGTCTGTTAAATCACTTAACTGATTAACACTTTCAGGTTGATGAACAGCAAAAAAGCGAGTGCAATTGATCCAGAAATCATTGAACGGCTTTTCGCTTATTTTTGATTTGGCAATTCTTGCAGCAATACCGTCAGAAGCGCCTGCTGCACGAGCTACTGCAAAAAACAAAGTCTGACTCAAAGTCAAATCCATTTTGCAAGTAAGGAAAAGATGAACTTCCTTTTTAGTCATGATTTCTTTACAATGTTCTTTATAAAGAGAACCGCCAGTTGCAACACAAATATACCATTTTCTAAAATTGAACTTTTCATTACGATACAATGGTTGCTGTCTGTTGTTTCGATATTGATTTGATGGTTGATTGCTAGCTACCCAAGCTTTTTCAAGAACTTTGGGAACAGGGTATTTAACATACATGTGTTTTACAAGTTCAAGAAGCTGCTTTTCTCTATTTGATGATTTAGTTTTAACAGCGAAATCAAGATATGGACGTAATGCTAATTCTCTGAGTTCAACAGGAATGTCATCAATAAGAGGTTTTTCAATACCTAGTTTTTCTTTGACATTTTTGGTGAGCGAGTTGATTTGGCTTTGAAATAAAGCTTCCTTTGCTTGTCTTTCTTCAAGAATTAATTTTGTTTTGCCGCCCATTTTCTTAATACGCTCATGATTTCAATTTAGAGGATTATAATATCATTTTTCTACAATGTCAATTATTTTTTTGTTGATTTTTGTTGATAAGTAAGGTAGAATTGATTTTCAATAGGTGAAATGATGTCTATAAATATCATTAAAAATGAAAACTTATCAAGGTTTATTTCAGCAGTAACCAATTTAAAAATTGAATTATTGGATGAAAGAATCCGTACTATGGAACAAAGTATCTCTTTCGGAGATACTGAGAAGGATATTGCTCTTTACAGGAACACTTTAGAGGATTTAAGTATCTATAAAGAAGTGTCTAACAATTTGCAGTTTTATACAGAATGTTTTTTAAATAGTGTAGAAAAAAGTACACTTCTAAACGAAGCAATATTGGATATAGATAAAAATAATATTTTATTAACCGTTAAAGAAGAGGACGAATTAGTTTTAATAAATAATAATCGTGCTGTATTATCGATATTAAATCTTAAAAAAAATTGGTTAGTTAATTTAGTTAAATTAGGAAAATTAAAGTTCTCTGTCAAATTGTTTGATTATAATTATGAAGAAGAAGTCATAAATATCCAATTATTTAAAAATAAAATTCAAAATGATGAAAAATTAATAAAATTAGGTCATACACTTAATATATTAAATAAATTTGAAAGATATTTTGATATTATTTCAATATTTAGTTTATTGATAGAGCCAATGGCGAGTGGTGAAAAATTAGATACAAATAATATATTTTTAGTATTTAAAAATAATAAATTTAGAGTAACACTAGATGAATTTAGTAAGTTATCTTTTTATGAAATAATTTTGAATTATTACGATTGGAAAGCGGCGTTTAACTTATCAAATACAGAGGAATTAAAGGTTTTCCTTAAAAATATCTCTAAAATTAAAAAATACTTCATCAAAAAGAAAATAACCCCTTGCGTTAATTTTGATTTTAGTGACTATTTTAAAGCAAACTTTATTTCTGTCTATTATGGAAAAAAAGAAGAAATCTATCTGAGGATAGACAATGATGTAAATATAGGTAACATTTTGGATTGTGAATTAATGAAAAGAGAGCAAGATGAAAAATTAGAAAAAACAGAATTTAGATATGTTGATTACTTATTTAATAAAGATGAAGTTTTACATTATATTAATATGATTGATTATTAGGAGAAAAAAAATGAAAATGTATAGAACTCTAATTAGAGTTGAGAAAGCTATTAAAAACGAAGAAGATAAATATACATTAGATTTTGTGCTTCCGGGCTGGAATAACAATGTGGTTTTATCGAAAGAATTTAAAGTTAATAGTCCAGAAATCGCTACTAAATTAAATAATGTAACCGAAGATAAATTTTTTAGAGGTTTTGTTGACGTTAATTTAGATGTTGATGATCAAAATCATTTAAATATTGAAAATTTAAGAGAAGTCGAAGTGTAAAATGCCAAATAAAAATTTATATAAAATTCATAAGCAATTTTCAAAATTACTTTCGCCAAAAGAGAATATGTCTTTAGAGATATTATTTAAAATAGAAAATGCAGGCGATGGTGATTCACCAAGTGAAATGAGTGAATCATCATTAATACTATTTAAAGACTTTATTTTGGAATATAAAAAGTTCCCAAAAGGTGCTTGTATGTATCTTAATCAGAATGGAGATGTAATGGTTGAAAACGATGATATTTGGTTAACGTTTCAGCCGGATAAGATAACTGTTATTCATGCATCGTTGCCAGAAGGCTGTGAAAATTTTGATTCTTTATATTCTGAAATTTTTAAGAACATAATTAATTCAATAAGTTAATGATCTTATTTGATTCAGCAATTCAGTTAAATTGTTTAAATCGAGTTGATAATCAGAAATGTCAATGTGGTAAAGATCGAAACATGCCTTTTTAATTGACATTTTTAATTTGTCATATCAAGCCTTGAAAATAAGTTTGTTTTTTGTGTATAAGCTGTTATTATTTGGAGACACTAACGAAGAGGAAATGTATGATGTCCTATGTTAAAGTTTTTATTGGTATACCATTAAGCCAGTTCTCGTCTACTAATCAACCTATTAAGACTGAAAATTTCATTAATGAATTATCATCATTAATTGAAGAAGATTTGTCAATTGGTCGTGTTGACCCATATTTGGAAGATGTCCAAGATGAAGATGTAAGAACATTTTTGAAGGCATGCGTATTGGATGTTGAAGAATTAAGAAATAATAACATAGACTTTCATTATAATTATCATGGCAGTAACGATTTACCAATGATATTCGGTAAATATATGGATGACGTTTTTGATATTCCTCATTACGAAATAGGAGAATTCAATACTGATATATCAAAACTGATAGAAGAAGCCCATCGTTTTGAAAAAATAGCTAAGAAGATTCTGCCAGAACATATATTTAGAGCTTTAAAAGAAGAAAAACTTATGGGAATATTTTTTAACAACCATTCAAGTTAAAAGCCTCAGAAGAGGCTTTATTTTCTTTTTCTATTAGATACATCAATTTTATCTAGAAATTCAGGATCTTTCTTTTGTAACCACTTTACATATTTTTGAATTGACTCATCTTCTAGACATTTTTCAGGTGTATTATAAATACGAGCTAATTCGTTTTCTGTAAATCTTCTATGTAAATAGTCGTGACAACATTTATGTAAGAAAACCTTATCATCTGCTTTTCCTCCTTTTGATTTAGGAATGAAATGATGTTCATTTACACTTGGTCCAGAGATCATATCTCTACTGCAAATAGGGCAAGAACCTAAAATTTCTTTTTTTGTTTTGAACATTTATCTATTTTCCATTTTTTAAAATATTAAATAAAATTAAGAATATAAACTTTTCTTAATATCGTCAACCAAATCATCATCTAACAATTTTATTTTCAGTGGCGCAAAAAATTTATCAAAGGTTTGTATTAAGCGCTCTTCAACTGTGCCCTCAGTAAGCTGTAAAAAATATTCAGCTTCCTTATCATATTCATCATAGAGGTCATGAGTTTTGCAACTAAGACCTAGCGGATCATGTTCGAAGAAAATTCTTGAAAGCGTTTCTTGCTGATTCATTTTATTCACCATTTGTTATTTTATTTTGAAGCGTAATAACTAATTCTTCCAATCCTGAAATTTTTAATTGCAATGCTTTTATTTCAGAACTCCGATTAATCTTTTTCTTGATTGTTGTTTTATAATATTCATCTAAAGAATCTTGATAAAGTTGGCACAATTCATTAGATGCTCTTTTGAAAGCCTTTTTATCTTCTAAAAAACAATCTTTATGTTCTTTTATTAATTGATCATATAAAAGATTATCTTTTTCGTCTTCAGTTAGAAAGTTATGTTGATATTTAGATAAAACATTATAAAAATCTTCTGAAAACACATCTATTTTAGATTTGGTAAATAAAGGAATTGCTCTATTTCTATTCCAATTTAAAAAATTATGTTTAAATATTTGTTTTTGTTTTTCCCGCTCCGCAATGATTGGATTATTCATATAATCACCATTATTTATTAATAGGAATAGTAACACAACTTTTGTTTTTTGTCAATTTATTGATTTTAAGTCTAATAACGGTAAAATGTAGTTAAATAAGGAATTGAAAATGAATAGAAAACTATTAGATAAAATGCTTGGCACCTTGGGAAGAAAGGAATGCTCTATATTTGAGATAAGCAACAAATATAAAAAACTAGAAATTTATGAAGCTAATGATATCAAAGAAGCTGTTGATTATTTGATAGAATTAAATTATTTAAATGATGAAAGGTATTGTGAAAACTATATTAGAAGCGGTATTTCAAAAAAATGGGGCTTAACAAAAATAAAGCAAAATTTAACATATGATAAAAGAATTAATAAAGAATTAATAGAAAACAAAATAGAATCAATGCAAATTGATGAAACAGAAAGCATAATAAAGATTTTAAACTCCAAGTATAGAAATAAAGATTTAACTGATTATAAAGAAAAGTCAAAAGCTTATACATACTTAATGTCAAAAGGATTTAAAGGTTCTGATATAGCAAAAAGTCTTAAAGTTGATCTTGAAAACTCATATGATTGAGGATGTTATAATTTATTTTTAAAAATGAGTATTAATCAATAATAGAGCATTTTGAAAACATCAAAATGCTCATTTGGTTTGTAGTCTTCTATTTTCTCTATTCCTAATGCTTCACATCCTTCCTTAGTAATACCATATGGTAGAATAGCCTTTAAAATCTGCTCTTTTAATGGTGCGCTTTTGTCATCAACAATAACATTTGAAATATAAGACTGATTATTTAAGTATCCAATTTCCATTTTAGGTATAGTATCCTCTATGAAAAATGAAATATTTATTGTGTTATAGCCAGATTTAATCAAATAACCATGAACAGGATATCTATTTGTTAAAAATATTCGAGTTAAGTCTTTATCATGATAAGTCTCAAATTCATTAACAAACTTATCATAATAAGGTTGTTTTTGACTAGATGGGTTCTTTTTATTTTCAACAGCTAAAGTAAAAAGATTCGATTTTGGGTGTTCAATTAGAGATTTGCAGCATTCATAAAAAAAAGACCACATTTTGTCTTTATAAACTTTCTTGAATTTTGCATTGTCTATGCATTTTTGGTCATTTATTACAGATAGGTTTTCTTGATTATATTCAAATTCAAGACAAAATAATTCGCTATTAACTAAGACATATATTTTGTTATTTTTGACATAAGATTTAAAGTTTGATTTTTTTAAGGATGATTTTATATTGCATAAATAATCTTGATGCTCCTTATTAATAAGAATAGAATCAATCCTGTTTAGCCAGCTACTGAATATTTGCATGAATCTACCTAATTTATGAACCTATCTACTTTATATTATAGATTTTTAATCTTCTTTTTTCAATTTTTTATTAAAATATATAAATATTAAGCTTTGTAAATAAGCTCTATTGCCTTAAATAGAGCCTTATGTTATAATTTGCAAAACTTAATAAGGATACATGAATTACCCCGCCCTGAAGGACGGAGTTTCTGAACATGAAAACTCTCTCAGACGCTGACATTCATTATCAGCTTCGTATAAACTAGTCAGCTTTATACGCACGTTTTCTCTTTTCATCAGAATTGGGACATACTGTCCCAATTCTATCTTATGAAAGCTAGTTCGTAGAACATCCACGAAGATTCTTGAATAGATATTTCTTGATGCATTTTTATCGGCATCTTGTTTATGACCACAATTTAAACATTCAAACTCTCTGCCTTTACGATTGTTACTATCAACATATTGACATTTATAGCATGTTTGAGACGTATACGATGGTGTGGTTAAATGTACTCTGATGCCTTTATTATTGGCTTGTTCCTGAAACCATGTTTTGATACTAGATAAACGGAGTAATCTAATGAGTTTTGAATATTTTATATTCAAAACTTCATCTTTAATAAAAGAAGCTTTACATTGTGTGAGATTTAAATCTTCCAACACAATATCGGTTATTCCTTTTGAAATTAAATCTTCTAAAATAGTTGAAATTAAGTGTTTAAAATAAAACTCAACGCCAGACAATAGCTTCTGTAATGTTTTGTTCTGCTTTCTTGATTTTAAATTGTAGCCAGTTTTTTCATAAGACAAAAGTTGTTCTACAACTTTCGTAATATATGTACGATTATAATCTATGGCTACTTCTTCATCATGGAAAGCAACAGTACAAAAATTAGTAGCAACGTTTAAATCTATGCCACAGAGTTTATTTCCGTCAATTTGATCAGATTTGTCTAATGGTTTAAAGTATTCCTTTTCATCTTTATAAGTTAAACCTATATTGACGTTTCCTTTAGAATTCAATTTAACAGTATGGATTTTAGCAATATCAAAATCAGATAGATCTGATTTTCCATGGAAATCTTTATTATAAGCTAATGGAAGTTTTATTACATCTTTACCAATTCTGAAATTATACCAATGCTGATGCTTTTTCTTATCTTCATTGACATGAAGATAAGAATGCAATGTCTCTTGGTAAATAGGCTTTTTAGCATAAGAACCACTGGAATAAATGATAGGTTCTTTCATTTTACTTAACAAGCGTTCGCGCTTGTTAAGTATCAGTGATTTAATTCTATTCCAGTGTTTACCATTACGCAGTGTATTTAATCTTTTATTGAATTTTAAAACAGTTTCTTGTTTTAGAATATCTTCTGGTATTTTCTTTACAACTGAATCAAGCCTAGATTCTTCAACATATATTAACCAATTCATGAGTTGAGTAAGATTGGTTGTTTTCTCGGTTAATTCAGTTGATTTCAAATTGCCTTTTTTATGCAGAATATGACCAGCTTTGCTGGTCACATTCTTTTTATAATACGTAATAAGATATTTATTTTGGACAAAGAATTTATTATTTTGGGTTAATTTGTCTAACCAATTTTCGTAGAAATCTAAAGTTTGTTTGAAAATTGTTTGGACTTCCCATGAATAGAGTTCTTCGGTATTGAATAACTTAGCATGGGCAACAAGTGCTTTACGGCTTTCAGCCGTGAGCAACAGTTCTTTTTGTTGAAAAATATGTCTTGATATTCTATTTTTATGATGTTTGACGAAAGCGAAATGTTCAACCAAACGTAATTTCTTCATTTTGTTAGTAATATTAGAAGAAGTAATTCGTTTAGTTTTAATCTTTTCGTTTTTTTTGCTTCCGTAAGACATTAATGTTGTTTTCCTTGATATTTAGCTTGCTTTTATATAATAGCTGATTGCATAATTAATTGCAAGCAACACATTAAAGAAAACTATGACATGGCTGAAATTCATCCCCACCATTAATGATGGGGTTTTCTTTCAGCTTAAAACAGGATAAAAATGCAACAAGTCGAAATCAAAGTAAAACATAGGCGTTTTTTGAATGTTAATGATTTTGAAAAACTTCAATCTCACAAAATTAATGCGCGACTTAATAATGCAGTATATGGAGAGTATACAGCACATATGACTACTAAAATTGTGTTAGAAACAGATGAAATAGAAAAAATTAAATCAATGTTTAAAATTTCGAAATTTGAAAAAGATACAGATATTTTGTATATTGAAGTAGATATGGAAAAATAGGATTTGAATGTTAGTAAATAAGAAGAAATTAAAAGAATACGAAATAGAACTAAATAAAAGAATAGAATTAGATACAACAGGTAGTTTTTGGTTAGACAGAGCATTCCATCTTGTTCAGGCGCTTTACGAAATACCTGAATTTGAATTTTCTGTAGATTTAAAATCATTACAAGAATGTAAAATAGTTAAAATTCAAAACTACCTTTACGATTTTCCAGGGTATGATGTGAATACTTGTGAGCAAGACGCTATAGTCAATAAAAATCATTGCTTTGTTTTAATGACATTAATAGGCGAAGAATATTACAAACAATATTTGAAATCCATAGAAGATAATAAAATTTGATTATTCTTATATAGCGCTATTGAAAATGATCTCTTTTTTGTATATATTAAGAGAAATATGAAAAAATTGGTTTTTAAGTGTTAATAAATAAAGAAAAATTAGAAATTATTGAAATACTCACTCTTAATAAAATCAATAATTCTGATGATAGTGGGTTTTGGTTAGGTAGAGTTTTATATTTTATTCAAGCCCTTTATGAAATTGAAGATTTTGAATTTTGTATAGATTTAAAATCATTGCAAAAATATAAGACACCCAAAATACAAGATTATTTGTATAATCTGCCCGGATATAGTGCAAACGCTCAAGAGCAACAGCAAGAAGTTTATATGCATCATGGTTTTATCACAATTTCTGTAACTGAGTATGCAAAAACTTTGGTTGAAAATCCAAAACAATATTTAAAGTCAACAGGTAGAAATGAACTTCATAATTTTGATTATCAATACTATGTTTTATCTTTTAAATCTTTATCTTTGCCAAAATGTAAATTCTCTTTATTTCTTAAAGAAGATAAAAATTGTTTTATGAAAGTCGAACAGTTTATGAATTTCTATAGAATATTAGTTTCTATAGATGATATGAAAAAAGTATTTTTAATGCCTAATAGATATTTAGAGAATAATGAATATGGTCAAAAAAACAAAACTCTATTTTTTGCAGAGATTTTAAAAGAAATAAAATCGCAATCATTAAATTTGAAAATAATGAACCCAAAAATAGTTGTTGAAATCGCTGATTATATTAGATTGATAAAGTATTAAAAAAGCCCTCATCAGAGGGCTTTTGTGTATCCAGAAGAATAAAAAACATGATTATCAATAGATGAAACCTGAATCATCTTTTTAGCCCAGTAAGGTTGTTCTTTAACCTTTCTAGGATTAAAATAATGATCTGCACCTTTTGAGTAATCGGGATAGCGATTAACTAATACGCCATAAGCATAAATCATTGCATTATTCCAAGATGTTTTATCTGCTTTATGTGATGAAATTCTTTTCGCTCGAATATCACATACATAAGAGAACTGACAAACGCCTTCTGAATTACGCTGGTAAACTACTTGCTTAATAGTTTTAGAAGTTGCTTGCGCTCTTCGTTTGACTACTTGTGCAATTGCAATCTGCCCCTTCTGCTTTTCTCCACGACCTTCAAAATAGATTGCTTCTGCCATCACGCTACAATCAACACTTCTAGCACATTGAGTAATTTGACGGACATAAGCTACTCTAGATACAAATTGTGAATCTAACTCAGTAGACACAATTTCATGTTTGAATTTTTCATTATATTGATGATTTAAATACATCTGTTCACCAATGAATACACTACCAGCCAAAGCGAACGAATAAGCAAAGAACTCTATACTATTCAATGTTATCTACCTTATCTATTAAGAGGTAGGATTATACAACGATTATTATAATATTGCAAGTAATAAGCATACTTGCTTTTCTGTTTAATAATGATACGCTATGAGACAAATTAAATCTTAAAATATTAAGGAGAAAATAAATTGAATATTTTTCAACTTTTAAAAAATAAATATAATCAATATGAATGCAACGAATTGATTAATAAACCTATCAGACAAAAAAATAAAGCTTTAGAAAAAGAGATTTTATTGTTTTCTAAAGCTTTAAAGTCTATTGGAATCTCTAATTATTTTGAAAAGGGGAATAAAATATATGCAATTATAAATGGTACAAAAATTATTTTTAATTATGAAAATGATGCTATTCTTAATAGTCATAGAGATATAATTAATTTGAACTCTTTAATTAAAGATGAAGAAAATAAACCAAATCTTGATAGAATTTTATGGGAAGACGAAAATGCTTCCTATAATATAATCTGCGAATGTATTCCATCTGATTTTTTAAAAGAAACTCAATTTATAAACAGTTTAGATAAATATGGTTATCGTAAAGATTTATTAAAAGCGCATGCAAATTTTAATTATGATAAACGTAAAAAAATAATAATAATATCCTCAAGTGTTCAAGGTAATAGCCACATACTAAAATCAGAAGTATATTTTAAATTTGAATTCATAATTATTAAGGAAAAAATTAACGTTTCTGTCAATGTTATGGATCGAGACGCACTTTACAACCCAAAAGATGCAAAATTTAAAGATTTATTTTTTGATTTTATTGGGGATAGTCCAGAAGAAATAAAAAAAGACATGTATAAAAAATTATTACCTCTTCTTTTAAAAGAAGAAGCTTGCAAAATGTTAGAAATCAATAACTACGATGATGTCACAGATGAAAAATTAGAACATTTAAAACTAATTAATTATTGAATATGCTCAACAAAGAAATTATAAAAAGAATGTCTATTCGAATGAATAAGCATAATTTATCAAATAAAATAGAAGATAATATAATAGTCTTAGAAAATGGATTAATATTGGATTTCGAAATAGATGAAAATAGTAGAGATAGATATAATTACTCACCTATAGAAGAAAATAAGTATATTTTTTTGAATACAAATAAGTCAAAAGCAGAAAGTGAAATCGTTGCTTTTTTTGAATTGTTTTACAAAAGAAGAATAATTGAAATTATTGGTTTAAGTATGTTTGAAGAAAATATTTACTACTTCATGTGGGAAAATAATCTAGATTTTGGAATTGAAAATAAAAGAGACTTATGCATTGAGCATTTTAAAATAAAATATAATGATGAAATCCAAAAATTCACAATGTTTAATGACTTTACTTGTCATGGTCATTATTCAAAACATAATAATTTAAGAATAAATTTCATATTGGATATGGAGAATATTAATATTGAAATTTTGGTAATGAGCAAAACCCAAATTATATCAATACACAAAAATAGAGTTCTTTTAAAAAGTAATAAAATATTAAATGATTGGTTTGAGGAAACTATACTACCTTATGGACTAACATTGAAAGGTGCAGAAGCAATAGGCTTAAATTCTATTTCGGAGTACACAAAAGAACACTACATGTTATATAAAGTAATAGCTTATTAAACATATAAACATATTTTTTTTGACTGAAATGTTTATTTTAATTCTATATTTACAAAAATTCAAGTCAGAAATGTCAATTATTTGGCAACAATATTTATTTTTACAAAATTGTGTTTTTAGCGCCAATATTCTGGTATAATCTGTTATGAGGATGAAATAAAAACATGAATACAATATTTGCGAACCTTTTCGATGAGAAAAAAGAAATTGAAAAGGAAATATATCAACTAAATAAAAAAATTGACAAACTACAAGAGAAAAATAAGTGTCTTGCTTATTCTTGTCAAATAGCGCGCCTAATGGACTTCTTTGCAGAATATAATTTTAATACAATTGTGAACTGCCAATATGAACAGGAAATTCACAATAGGATAACTATTGGCTACTATTCTATAAATATAGGTAATAAAAAATTGGTAGCTAAAAAATCTGCTCCTTTTGTTATTTATGGTAATCCTTCTTGGGAAGAACAAGAGATTATAGAAAATTATGATTTTTTAAAATCTTTTGAAAGAGATGAAAAAACTATAGAATATTTTGGATATGATTTCTTGGAGAATTTAAGTTTTGATAAACTCATGTATGAATTAAAAAACAACATAGGGAATAACAATTTCGACGAATTGGTTGAATATGGTAAAAAATTAAAATCTTACAAAAAGAAAACAAAAGATGTTTGCGTTCAATGTTAAAATAAAGTATAATACTTAATCTTAACATGAGGTTTTAAAAGTGATGAACTTTTTCTATTCTGCTTTCTAATAATCAATTAGAGGCAAACACAATGAATACTGAAAAAAGAAAGCTGTCATACAGCATTACAAAGTATGTTCGTAATAATGGTCAAGAAATAGAATACTTTACATATATAAAATGCTTCAGAAAACCTCAGACACAATTTGAAAGAAAGTTAAACAAGACGTTGATTGAATCTATAGAAGATGAATTTATAGCTATTAGATTAGATAATAAAGTTAGCAGAAGAAACAGGAAGCAAGGTTTAGCACATGCTAATAATGATATTTCACCTGATGTATATAATAAAGGGAAATCTTGGAAACACTATTCAAAAAGAAGTCATCAATGGAAATAGAAACAAAGCCACTCGATAGTGGCTTTTAATTTTTAAGAATAACGCCATATTCTATTAATTGTTCTTCATTTATAACTCCTTCTTCAACAAGACTTATAAGGCACTCCCATTCTCTAATACCTTTATTAATAGTTTCTGCATTTTTAACATACTCATCTCGCAAAGGATGAATTCTATCTGCGAGTGCATAACCTTTATTTCTGATATTGATTTTTAAGTCTTCTTTACGAATATCATCTTGAATTTGATTGATGACTTTATCTGCATCTTGAATGGAAAGTAATTCTCTCTCACAAAGTTTCAATACAGTGGAAGGTAAATCTTTTTTCAAGGAATCTTTTAAAATCGCAGACCTATAATCTTTAAATTCTAAAATTAATTTATCTACTATTGTTTTTATTTCAGTACGATTTTCTTTTGTATATACTGAATATGAAGAATTAAACAATGCTTGAAGATCTAATATTTTTTCTTCATAATTGTTTTTGGAATTAATGATTTCTTTTAAGAGAATACGTCTCTTTTGTGTATCATATTTTTTAATTCGATTTAAAGAAAAAACAAAATCCATAATAATCTCCAATTTTAATTAAATTAAGTTAAGCTCTTCAAAGCGCTTAAAAACTTTTACAAAACTTTTGGCACAAACAGTGTTTACTTTAGAAAATGGCATATACTTAAAGTCATCGACTTCTGGAACATTTATTTTTTTGTAAGGGCACAAAAAATAAGTAGTACAGATTCCATTTTTAACATCAAATTCAGAATCTAATGTATATAGAAATAAATGTAGGTCTTTCTTATTGTTATATTCAAAAGTTCCTAAATCAGTTAAATCTTTAGAATTTATAATAAAACCTGTTTCCTCTTGCAATTCTCTTATAGCGGCATTAATTGGTAATTCATCAAGATCAAGTCCACCTTTTGGAATATCCCAAAAACTATTATTTGTGGCATGACACATCAACAAATGGCGTTCACCATTTATTTTTTTTGTAATTAATATTCCACAACTTGTAGTCTTCATAACTTTTTCTCTTTGCCACTTTATTTTATCAATTATAAAGCATTTAGAAAGTTAAAGCAATTGAAATTTTCAATTACTTGACAAAAATGACTTTAAAGAGTATTTTAATCGAATTAGGCAATGGCAGCATTTAAAGAGGTTTTATGTCAAATATAATAAGAGTTACAGAAAAACAGATTGTGCCATCAATTGGCTCTACTGTAAGGTTTCCATCATTACAGTTTGAAATTATTACAAAAGAAATTGTTTACAAAGAAGAAACAGAAGAAGAATTCATTAAAAAGCTTTCAAATTCAAAGAATAAACAGATATTGAATAAAAATGAATTAGAAAGTTTAGAAAATATTGTAACAGCGTTAAAAAACAGAACGCCTTTAAATATGCATGACAAGTCTAATTTAGATGTGCTAACTAGAAAACTACTTGGTCAAAAAAAGAAAAATAAAAAAGAACGAGAATATATAGAAGTATCACTTAAAAGAAGAATAACAGCGACTTCCAAAAGTATTGTTGTTGATACTGTTAAAAATAATAAAGATTTTATTCAAGATGAAAAAGAACTTAAAAGTGAACATCTTAAAAATACTGTTAGAAAAATAGATACTTTTCTAAGTCGCTCCGAAGTTAAAGAACTTATTTATGAATATTTTAATAATCCAGATTTAGAAGAACGATCTGAAATAGTATTCCAACTAGGCTTGATAGGTCATAAAAACCAATAAAAAAAGCAACCACTCAGGTTGCTTTTTTTGTTACCAATAAATATATCCTGCATCCTTTGGCCAATATGGATATGCCAAATTATCACAAGAATCGTTTACGAGAGCATAATAAAGTCGTGTTTTATCTTTATTTTTTTTGGATTTGTTAAGGGTTTTTCTAAAGTATTTAGGAACACTCTGCTCATATTTTCCAATTCTATAAGCAAGGATATCACCCAAATAATCTTTATAATCCTGCTCAGTCATTTTTTTAGCACGAAAAGAAGATGGTGACATTGCATGTTTCAAATATGAATTTACAGTGTTATCTTTATTTCGATGATTCAAACTTCTACTCATTTTTTATCTCCAATAATTATGTTATCTAACTACATAATCGAGAATGATATTTAATCATATGACACCTATTTAATATTAAGTTTATTTAACTCTATATTAGCAAATATAGAGTTAAAATTCAAGATTGATATTCGCCTTTCCATTCTGGAAGAGGTGAATTATAAATATAAAAACCTTCATGCTGTTCGTTTTTTAACTCAAAGTTTTTGTAGAAAAGTTTTAAACAATTAATACGTGGAGAACAAGCTTTGTCAAATTGAGTTTTAATCATATGCATTGATTTCAATTCATTTTTGTGTTCAATGTAAAATACATCATCAAAACCAAATACAGGTCCATTTTCACGATATGGTTCGCCAATATATCCATGAAAGCTAAAAGTCTGAACATAAATATTTTTGTCTATTTTAACAGCTACTGTTGATGTGAAAATAGCTTTTTTAACTAAGTGTTTGTAATAATTAATATTGCTTTTGATTTCAGCGAGTTTAAACTTAATATCAATAATCGACTCCATTAATCCATCATCATCTTCAATAGACAAAATACTGTCTTCAATAATTACGTTTTCTCCTGATGCTTGTGCTTTATAAGCTGCAACAAGTATGTGATCATCACTTTGGATTTCAGGGTGGTCTTCTCCCGGAAGAATTTGAAGATCAGGGATACCAGCCAGCTTAAATTCATTAATTTTTCTTTGGTTAGAAGTTTTCAATACCAACATTTCTATAATTACCTTTTTCCTTAATTGAGTGTATATTATAATAGATATAAAATGGTTTGTAAAGCCTTTTGTTTTATTGACTTCGATAGCGATTTAAGATATAATGAGGTAATTAATTAAGGATGCCAAAATGTTAGACAACGAAATCACTAAACCTCAAAATTTTGAAGAAATGCTCAAATGGAGAAGTGAATTAAAATATCTCCCTTCTTTTATGAGAGAATTTGATAAATTTTCAAAAGTTTTTTATTTTTTGCATGAATGTATTGGTACTCCTGATGAAAGTCCTTTTTACAAATCCTTAAATTACAGACAAGGAACAATTTATGTTGTAGATATGTTTCTTTGGACTCTTGCAAAATATGGGTACACACTTCAGAAAAGCAGAATCAAAGGCTGTGATTTTGCAGATATTACAGAATCTATGGAAAAGTTGTATTCAGCTAGGAAAACAGAAAATTACGATAATGTATTAACTGACATCATAAATTATAAAGGTTCGAGAAAATTAAATGAATGCAGGACAGGGGATAATCCAAAAAACCTTCCTGATTTTCTAAAAGACTTTCACGACCAAAAGTCTGTATTTAGATTCATTCATACCATTATTAATAGAGAAAATGATGAAAATCATATTTTAGAACAAATCTCTTTTGTAGATGCTCAAATTTACACAATTGATTATTTTCTGTTTATTATGTTTAAATACGGATATACAATCCAAAAATCAAGAGCTAAGTTTGATTTTTATAATTTAAAACAAGATATAAAGAAAATGAAAGAGAATAATACTGAGTCATTCGTAAACATGTTAAAAGGTTCTAAATGAGTTTATTAAAAGATCTCCTGTCTTTAAAGAAAACATTAATCATCAATGGTAAACGAGGTCTTGAAGAGAACTTGGATATTTTACTATTTAAAGTTCTTGATGAAAAGATTGCTAATGAAATAAGAGCTACTGATGTTGCTAATTATTTTTTATCGAAAGCAAAAGATGAAAAAATAATGATACAAAATTTTCATTTACAAAGTCTGGTATATTTATCACAAGGTATTTATATTGGAGCTTACAACGATACATTATTCAAAGATGATATTATGGCATGGGATTTTGGTCCAGTTATAACTGATTTGTACGATAAATTGAGAATATATGGAAATGGATTTGTTTCTGATTATATAGGGGAATATTCTGGAAGAGAAATATTTGAAGTTAAAGCCAAACAAGTGCTAGAAAAAGTATGGCAAGACTTTTTTATAAATTATAATGAAAAATATGAAAATCCAGTTACAGAAATATCTGCATTAATGAAATCACCAAAAAGCGCATGGTATAAATATTTTATTAAGGAAAATAAGAAGTATAATATAATTGAATTAAGGGATATTGCTAAGTATCATAGTACATGGATTAGACCAAAATAAAAAGCCACTCGAAAGTGGCTTTTCTTTAACCATTTAAAATGCGCCTAATTACTGCATCTTGTTCTTTACTGATATGAAGCTCAGGAAATGGATTATTAAGCAAATTGATTTGATTAACAAAAGGTTTATAAAAAGATGGATTTACTTCTTTATCTAATTCAATAACATCTGATTCCGTCATCAAATCATTTAAGGATACATTAATTTTAATTTCTAGCATATATCTAATTTCTCCTATTTAATTCCAATCATGAATTGTTAAAGGCTTCAAACCATGAGCTTGCCTAGCTTTATCACATCCTTCTTGATGCACACCATTTGAAAAAGAGGCGTCGAAGTCACGACATGGAGTAGAACGCTGTTCATACATGCCACATGATGCATTTTTACCGACTGTGCCAGTTAAACCGATACATCTAGGCTTCTGTTCTTTTGGACGATCTGTGCCAATCATGGCAACAAGGTGAGGGCTTATCTGCTCAACAGTGTTGTCTGGAACAGTTCCTCCAACTGAGATGCATTCTCCTGCATAAAATGAAACACGAAAAAAGGAACAACAAGCGCCACAATTGATACAAGGGTTTTTATTCGCTACAACTGACATTAATTCGATTCCTTATGTGTTCAAGTAATATTATTATAATGTAGCTTAAAATCAAATGCAAGATATATTTGATAAATATGAAAATAATTATATTATATGAAGATACAACTTACATAAGGATTATACATGTCATACATAATTGACTCATTATCACAAGAAGAAAAAATACATAAAATTTTTAATAATCATTCAATCGTTTCATTGTTGATATTTCTTAACTTTTTATTGGGTATATTAACATTAGGTATTTGGTTGATTCCAGCTTTTATTTATTGGCTCAAATGGAAAAATACAGAAAACGGAGTAACTAATAAAAGGGTTATTCACAAAGAAGGTATTATTTCCAGAAGAACAGATGAAATGAGGCTTAAATCAATAGAATCTATTTATATAAGACAAGGCTTTTGGGGAAGAATATTTGGATTTGGAACAGTTGTTATTACTGGGCGTGGACAAGGCGATGTAATACTAAAATGGATCGAAAAACCTTTAGAAGCTAAAATAGAAATAGAAAATGCAGAAACAAAATCGATATAATCGATATTTGCAAATTCAGATTAGTAATGTTAAAATTAAATTTATTATTTAAAGTGAATATATGGAATATAAAGTAGTAAAACCGCTATTTAAATATATAGGCGGTAAAACATGGTTAAGAACAAAATTAAGAGAGAAAGTATCTAAAGTACTATCGAATAAAGAAATAAAATATTATGTAGAGCCTTTTGCTGGTGGTTTAGGTTCATTTTTATCTGTTTATGATGTGCTATTGACGAATAACATATCAAATGTTGTTTTAGGGGATATTAATTCAAATTTGATTAATCTTTATAAACATATAAACTCTCATACTGAAGAACTTATTGAAGATACAATTTTGTTAGAAAAAGGGTTTTCAAAAACCATAAGCGTACCTAGTGATACTAAACATACGAAAGAAGAATTAAAAGATGCTGAAACATATTATAAAGAAATAAGAAATTCTTTTAATATTAATAAAAAAGAAGATACGCCATTGCAATCTGCAAGATTAATTTTTTTACAAAAACATTCGTTTAATGGAGTATATAGAGAGAACTCGAAAGGTGATTACAATACACCATTTAACTGGAGTCCAAGCTCTATGGAAAAAACAATAGGAGATCGAATATTAGAACTTGCTGAGGTGTTTTCTAGTTTTAATATGAATTTCATCATTGGTTCTTATGAAAAACATAAATACACTAAAGATAGTTTGTTTTATTTAGATCCTCCATACTTAAATGAAAAAGAACTTATTGAAAACCAATATAACCAAGCTGGCTTTACATTGGCAAATCAATTAGAACTCATAGACAAAATTAAAGACACAAATTTTATTTATAGCAATCACAATTCAATAATATTGACGGATGTGTTATCAAAAATAAATGAAATAGAAATAGAATGTATTAATAGGAAAAATATAATGAGTGCTTCTGTTTCTACTCGTGCAGATGATAAACAAGAATTATTAGCAACCTACATTAATTTGACTTTTGATTAATCATTCAGTTATAATATTCACCTTATAACCGTAAGGTGAATTTATGAGTATATCAGTCACAGGATTTAAAAGTCGAAAAAACATTTTTTCTACGCATGATAATAAAATAAAATTAAGAAACTCTTTTTTAAATGTAATTAAAGAATCCATTTATCAAGATGTAGGTTCTTTGGTTTCATTGTCATTAGCTCAATACAAAATAACTAAATCAGTAAAAGAAGCATTGTCTGTTTCTACTTATGATGGTTCATTAAAATCATTTTATTTTGACTTTAATCAATACAAAAATTATCAAAATGAGTTAGAGCCGTTTTACCTAAAAATGTCTTCTGAATTTAATGAAGAAAATATTTTTAATTTCTATAAAAAAGCTTTTGAGTTAGCAAACGAACTGGACAAAGAAAACCCTTATCAAAGAGGAATAGATTTATCAGCCAGAATTGTTAACGTATCCAGTATCGAATATCAATTTAAAGATTATTCTATATATCAATTTTTCTACGGAGCCAATAAATTCACATCTATTGCTGGAAAAGAAATTTCAAAATTTAAAGATTTCAAAAAATATTATTATTATGATCACACTGATAAGCCAAGAAATATTAGTGATAGATTATGGAATAAGAGAGGGAAAGATTGGTGGGCAATAATTAATAGAAGCGGATCTTATATGTCATGGTGTCCAGCAAATGGAGGAATTACTCATGATTTCTTTTGTTATAAAGATATTGAATTAAATATTACAGAAATGAGGAATTATAAAAATACTGACGAAGAAAACGTAAGGATTTTAGTAAAAGAGAGTATTTTAGATGAGCTTTTTAAAAAATATTTAGAATTAAAACTTGAAGAAAAAGGAATGACAATGGAAGACTACAAAAATTCTTCAAAATATCATTATTCTACACATGCCTTTTTTAAAGCAAGAGAAGAGTTTTCTGAAATGAAGCAAAATTGTGACCCCAAAATAGCCGAAAAGGAAATGGAATATTTACAATTACTTAAAAAATAGAATTTTAAAATATAGATGATTTTTACAATAAGATCATTTAAATTATGGTAAAATTAAGGAAATAAAACTTGTGTGAAAAATATGTCAGAAAAGATATCAGATGCAGATGCTTTGGTTGCTTTTATGGAAAGAAGATTTGAAAATATATTTAAAAATGACAAGATAAAAACTAATCCAGAAGAAATATTATCTGATAAAAAGTTTATCTTGATTGATGGGTACTCCCAAGATTATGAAGATCCTGTTAAAACAACTAGAGCAGTAGAAGCCATACTCACTTTAAAATTAAATGGGATTGATAATGCGAATCAAAATATTATTGTTGCATCAACGGCTTACAAACAAGGAATAGGAGAAGCTACAGAACTAGCTGTTGAAAGAATAAATCAAAGAGCAACAGGAAATGGTCCTAAAGTTGAATATATAACTGTAGATGCTGACACAGGAATGAAACTATTGGAAACTGCAAATAAAAATGGCAATGCATTACACGTTACGTTTGGCGGTGGAGAAGATGCATTGGGTAGGTTAAAAGCTTCTGAGATTTTAGGAATACCAAGAGAAGTATATCCTAAATATGAATTAGATCCCCAAGTCGCAATGTTTAGTCATTTGGAAAATAAGAGTTTTGATGCAAATCCGGTACTCACCGAAGAAATTTCAAATGAAAAAGTAACACCAATCACTAAAAAAAGAAAAATAACTCCATAAGCCTTTAAAAAGGCTTTAAGTTTTCGTCAACGCAACCCGCAATAAGTTTTTCAACTAGGCGGGTTTTTCTTACTCGTGAAGAATCATTTTGAACAGCCCTATAGAGTTGTTGCTCACTCCCAATCATAATAACTAAATGTTTACCTCTTGTTAAAGCTGTGTAAATTAAGCTTCTATCCATGTTTGGGGTATAGAGATGAGGTATTGGTATGATGACTACTGGATATTCAGAACCCTGCGATTTATGAATTGTAATTGCATAGCTCAACATCAATTCATCTCTTAATTTTGCAGTATTATAATTTACATGAAATTCAAGACCTTTATCATCTTTGTAAATAATATGAGCAAATTTATTTTTATCCATTGGCGTATTTATTATAGTGGAAACATAACCTGCGTCTCCATTGTATATTTTTTGTTCATGATCATTTTTTTGCTGCATAACGTTGTCATTATATCTAAAGACTTTATCACCAGCTTCGATAGACTGAATGCTTCCATTATCTGGATTAAGATTATCCTGTAATAGAGAGTTTAAATTAGCGGTTCCTATTAATGTGGCATGTATTGGTGTTAATAATTGACAATTATCTTTTACATTAAAAGTGGTTTCTTCACCTTTAAGCTTTCTATATGCAGAATATACCCTGCCTTCTTTTTTCTTATTGCCAACAATATTATCAATCATTTCAAGAGTGCTATTGTCGTTTTTTGTTCTAATAAAAAAGAAATCATCAATCATTTCAATGCCATCTTGACTTTCTATTTTATCGTCGGGCATTAGTCCATTATTAACACGGTGAGAATTAACAATTATTTTAGATGCAGCAGCTTGTCTTTGGATTTTAGTGATTTTAGCAACTGGTATGACATTAGAATTAATTAAATCTCTTAGTACACATCCAGCACCGATACTTGGTAATTGATTGATGTCTCCAACTAAAATTACTTTTGTGGATGGATGAATAGCATCAAAAAGATGAGAAGCCAATTTTAAGTCAACCATTGAGAATTCGTCAACAACGAGTATATTGCATTCTAGTTGATTGCTTGAATTTTTAGAAAACCCATGCGTACCATATTCAAGCATTCTATGAATAGTTCTTGCTTGAATACCAGTGGTTTCTTGCATTCTTTTTGCAGCCTTACCAGTGGGCGCACATAAAAACATATTCATTTTACTTTTTTTGAATATATCCAATAATAAATCTAAAGTTGTTGTTTTACCTACACCCGGACCACCATTAATAATGCAAATGTTATTATTTATTGCAACATCAATCGCATTTTTTTGTTCATCAGTTAATCTGAATCCCGAAATGAAATGACCTTTTTCACGTTGAGATTCTGCTAGAATTGACTCCCATTCATAAATTGGAGTAAAAGGATATGATTTTATATTGGCAATATCGGTTGCAATGGAAACTTCATAATTATAAACACTACGCATTTGTATATATTTAACATTGCTTTTAATTCCATCATTTTCAATGCTATATCTCTTATCTGTTTCTACATGAAAATGACGGTCTAAAAATTTATCTACAAAATCATTAAAATCTTCTGTGCTTATACCTAGCAACTTTCTAGACTCTTTATAAAAGAAATCATATTCCATGATAGTGTTGCCAGTTTTTCTCATGTAAACTCTAATAGAGTCTTCGCAACCGGAAATTATTCGATAATGGTCGGTTTTAGATATTCCTAAACGTAAAGCGATATAATCCAAAGCTTCAAATTTTATTTTAATAGAAGGATGAGATAAAAGCATGTAAGGATTTTCTCTAATAAAGCTTAAAGAAGTCATTTTAGGAAAAACTTCAATAATTTGTTTTGCGTTATTAGATGTAAATCCTAAATTAACTAACTGATTCCGTATAATATGTGCGCTTCTATTTTCTTTCCAAGAAGAAATTATTTCTTCTGCAACAGCATCCCTAATTTTAGGAACTTCATAAATTCTTTCAGGGTTATTGTCTAAAATAGCAAAGGTATCATTACCAAATGTATCAACTATATTGATACATGTCATCTTGCCCAATCCTTTAATACCACTATCCATTAAATGAGTGATAATATTGCTTCTATCTGTTGGTGGAACATTCAAAAATTCAGTCATTTTCAAAAATGGCTCATTTTTAAATTGTGAGTTTTGGTTGGGGCGTTTGTCAAGCGTCATTGTTCCTTTGCACTTAACCGTATCTCTTTCTCTAATCATATCAACTGTGCCTTTTACAGTTACAATCGAATGATTCGCACTCATTGTGAAAATAGCATACCCATTTTCTTTGTTGTGGTAATTAACCCTTATAACCTTTCCTGAAAGTTCTATTTCGCTCATGTTTTTTCCTAGTTTTTAAATTCCTTTGCTAAAATAGGAATTAGAGATATAATTGTTATTATACCTCAAATTAGTGTCCTTTTCAAATTAATAATTAGACATTACTTTGTTAAAAAGATGAGAACTGTCTAAATTTGTAATACAAAATGTATAGTTATTTATAACCATGCCATCATTTTTAACTTTTACCTCATACTCAATTTGAGAAATAGATGCATTAAAATAGTTATTAAAAATAGCCTCCAATTTAACTATATTGTTGTCAGAAAACAACAGATAATAGTTTATTGGTTGTAATTCTTTATTTTTTACAGTTAACAACTCAAAATTATTTTTAAAACTTTCTATTTTTTGATTGTTTGCATAAATTTGGCGTGCAGCATCATCGTCATTTTCGGAATAAAATGGTTTATAATCAACATCACGATCATATATATCAATAGATACTTTTAAATTAGATGTCATGGTGAAATCTACAGAACAAAAAATACCTTTTTCATCCAAAAAATCTTGTAATATCCTTTGTTGATAATAAATAAATTGATTTATCTTTTTGAAGTTAATATCTCCACTTTGTGCAGATTCTAATTCTAGCTGTCTAATGCGTTCATTCATTTCCCTTATTCTAGAAGTATCGTCAAAAGATACGCCTAAGCTTGTTAAAGCATTTTTATTCATTGAATGCTGTACTTGTAATAATTTCACAATTGAATCTAGTGATTGCTCTCCATCATCTTTATTTTTTACTATCGAATAAAATAATGCTGTATTTTCTAAAAATTCTTTTATCTTTGCTTGTTTTACATTATCCATCATTCAAACCTCTAATTTTATATGTTTTTTAAATCCTAAAGTAATAGATTTTTTTTGATTATTATTTATTTTTATGTCGTAAAAATAATCCTTTGAATTTTCTGTCCCAAAAAAACCTTTGATTTGTTCAAGCGCTTTAAATAAATCGACTACGTAAAAATCAAAATCTCTCGATATATATATTGAATTATGTTTTAAATCAATAGATTCGATATTATAAAAATCAAATTCATCACAAAAAATATCTTTTTCAGAGACGCCCATCTGAATTGTTTTAATATGGTTAATTATCTTTTTGATAAATGTTTCTGATTTTTCATGATATGAAGTTTTAGCTAATAAACAAGGATATAATATACGAAAATAGATTTTATTTATAAAACCATTACGAGATGTGATTTTTTCAATTTTTATTTTTATATATTCTTTATCATAAGATAGATCCAATCCTTGTGACAATAATATTTTTTCATAAATTTCAAATTTAGTATCATTCAAACATGCTACTAATTTATTTATGTTTTCAAGCGTAGAAGGAATAGCACTTTTGGAAGATAATTTACCAATATCTAAATTAGTAAAGAAGTCGCAAATTATATGAGAATAAAAACCATCTGGAAGCTCTGAAAGGCTTCTCATATTATATAAGTAATAAAGAGTATTTAGGGATAATTCTATTTGGGCACTATTTGGTTTTATTTTAAATGATGACATTAATGCATACCTTTTCACAAGTATGCATCATAGTCAAAAAAGCCTTAAATGTCAAGTAATCACATTCTCATTTTAGGACGATTAGACGGTGTATTTTTATCATTCGCAGATGGCGAATTTTCTTTATTTAAAAAACTATCCCAACGAGAAATATTACTAATATTGTATGTTAAATTAACTTCTTTTAAAATATTAATAAAATCTTCTTTACTTACTTTTGGTGTTGTGTATTTTATGTTTTTTGCCATTTCTGCATCATAATCAGGTCTAAGTAAATCCATCAATTTCACATTTAAATCAAATTTCTCAATTAGTTCATTATTAGTGCATAATGCAGAAATACTCTTAACATATCTTTTAAGAAGTACATTATGCTGTATTATATTAGTGAACTCATCGGTGTTATGAACTTTTATCATATTTTTGACTGACTTAAATTCTTGAAGCAAAGCTACAGAAATTTTCTCTCCAATACCCGGTATTCCGGGTATATTGTCGCTTTTATCTCCTAAAAGAGCTTTGTATTCTATAAATTGAGTAGCATTCAAATCAATATAATCTGAAAAATTTTGATGTGTTTTTATAACGGTATTAGAGCCTTTTGGTGAAAATACGGATGTGTTTTCATTTATATATTGAAGCCAATCGTGATCATTGGAAACTAACATTACTTTTCGACCATCTTTAGCAGCACGCCTTACAAAATATCCTGCAAGATCATCTGCTTCGAAATCAGATGCTTTATATTGTCGAACACCTAGGGCATTTAACATATTTTCAATATAAGGCATTTGTAAATGATAGTGTCTATCTATTTCTATATCTTCTGGTGTAATATGCCTTGTTCCTTTATAACTTGGAAGAAGTTCATTTCTTAATTTGGACTTTCCATCCCAAAGAACAATGATATTTGGAAATTCATCTTTATGTCTATTATAAATATCGGTTAATACTTCAAGGAAACCATTAATAGCTTGGATTTCAAAATTACCACGGATTACTCTTTTTTGATAGCGGTGTGCAGTTCGACCAATGGAGTTTCCATCAATGACTATAACATTATTATTTTCGGACATTATCGTTTTTTCCTTTTTAAATATTATAATATTTTTGAAAACTTAATAATCATTTTAAAGTGCGACTTAAAGTTTATGAGGCTCTTTTCTAAACGATTTATTATCAAATCCATGCTTAATAGCTCGTTCTTTATCAGAAATAACGATCATTTCTTTTTCTCCAGCACCAATTACACCAGAAATGAACATTGAGATCTCTTGAAACGCATCTACACTTTTAATCACTTTCTGAAAATTAAACTCTGAAAGATTTGGATTTATAATATACGTACTGTTGTAACTGTCTTCAAAAAAGAAAGATACTACTTTATTGTCTTGGAAGAATTTAACATTTTCTTTTAAAAATACATTATTTTTTAATATTTCTTGAAGAGAAGTGTGTTGTTTTCTGGTGAAGGAAAATTCTTCTCTTGCTTTTTCATTGATAATATGTTCAGGGAAAGATGATTGTTCAAATCCATAAATATTATTTGAACGATTTATATTTCTAGAGTATGGAGAATATGCATATCCACGATAAATTTTTCCACAAAACCCAATAAAGAACGGGCGAATAGTATCATTACCAATTCTGTAACTGATATTATTTTCATCACCAATAATATTTAGTAATCTTTTTCTAATTAAATCGGTGTTTGAAAGTTCAATTTCTTTTTGTTTTCTCATATACACAATACTTTTATCAACTCCATATCCAATGGAATCGTCATAGTAATCGTGATATTTGCTTATGATAATCATGTATCTAACCTTTTTTCGTATTTAATCATTGATTGTAAAACAAAATAGATAGAAAGTCAAGAAATTAAAATAAAAGACCAGAATAGCTTTATATTTAAAAACATAGTAAACTAATAAAACAATAATGGTGTATCAAAATGAACGCAAAATTTTTATCTGTATTAGCTATGTCATCTATGATATTAGCAGGGTGTCAAAATGTGCAGCCAATTATATCCTCAACTCCATCTGCCAGTGTAAGAGAAGACAGTGCTTTATATAATCAGATGGATCTGTTTGTTGCTAAAAACGGTGGCGCAGTCGAAAAAAAATCCGATGGTTTAACATTGTTAACACCATTCTTTAATGAAGATGTAGATTATGTAGCACCTGCAGAAACAGAATATTTACAAAAACTAGGTGTATTTCTTACAGGAACTACAATTAAGCAAATTAGAATTATTGGATATATAGAAAGACCTTCAAGTGAAGATAAAATGACAAAGACTCTGGAAGACTTGGAAAAAATGTTTTCTACTAGTGGAGTAGCTGCACCTATTAAATTAACATTAGGCTATCCAGTAGGACAACAAAAACAAGACAAAAGATTCCAATTTGATATAATTACAAATTAAAACTACTTATAAAAAAAGCCTCATAATCAAAATGAGGCTTTTTTATATTCTTTTTATGGCTTTTAGCTTAAATCATCATCCTGCAAGGTTAAACGAATAGAAAAGTCTTCTAAGTCTAACAATGTAACTTGATTCCTTTCATTCATTTGAGAAATAAAGTCGTAAATTTTGTTTTTGTTTTCAAGCTTATCAACTGTTTCATCATACTGTTGTTCTATTGAGTAAATTTCTACCGAATCAAAATATTGTTTAATTTTGGACTGTAAATTGTTAAAAGTTGAGTAATCAAAAATCTTAGATACATAACCAGTACTTTGTGTGCCATATTTTTCGGACCATACTAATTTATCTTTTAAGATTACATCTAGAACTGCTAAAGAAAAAGGAAACGTCATAATTAAGCCTATATTTATTATCGTTTATATATTTTAGAACATTAAAAAAATATATCAAATTTTTGTTTCTTCATTTTCTTTAAATTTAATGGCTACACTATGTCTATAACGCAAATCAATATAATCAATTGTATTGAAATTATTAATAAGTTCCTTATTGTATATAGATATTAAATTTTGTATTCTTTCAACATAATTATCTTTTCCAAGATTTATTTTTACACCATTATCTAATATAATTATTGATGTTCCAGTGTCACTGTAAGTTAACGATTGTATATTATGATTAAGAGGCTTAATTGCTGTGTTAAATACTTTATATTGATTTAAAATATTTTTTTTATTTATATCATTGGTATAGATAATAGGAAGAGTATTATAGTTATCAATATTTGCTACAGGATAAATATTATTACTATCACTTAAAAGTTCATGATCGCCCCACCTTGCAATTGGATTTTGATATTCAATTTTAATTTCTATCAAATCTGGATATTTTCGATTAAAAGAAACATCTTTAACCCATGGTGTATTTCGAATATCCTCCATTAAAGAATTAACATTAATAGTAAACACACTATTACCGTTAACATATTCAGATACAAGCTTTTCAATACTTTTATTATCAACTTCATTAGATTGAGATATAATATGAACATTTCCTATTGGTTTAAAAACAACAGGTTTAACAATGTAAATCCAAAGCTCATAAAAAAGGACTAAAGTTAATATAATAATAGAAGTAGATACAAATTTCATAAAGATATGACTATAATCTATTTCCTTTTTTTGTTTTTTAACTTTAGCTTGTGGAAGCCTTGATGCTCCACGTTGAGTTTTACTATTCATTAATTTATACTCGGTCCATAAAAATATCTTATATTAAAACTGATTGTTTTTCAAAGAAAAGTATGATAATATTAGGTTTTTAAGGATAAGAGAAATGAAGTTAAGAATTATATCAGACATACATAATGAATTTAGAAATGAACCTGTTCAATTGCCAATAATGGAAAATGAAAAAGAACAGATCTTAATCATTGCTGGTGATTTTTCACCTTTGAAACATATGAAAAATTATAAAAATGTTTTTGATGAATATACAGAAAGATTTAAAGCAGTCTTATTCATACTTGGTAATCATGAATATTATGGTTTTAAAATAGATCCAGTTAGAGTATCTAAAGTTTTCGAAGACTTATCGCTTAAAGATAATTTTCATTTATTAACAAGATTTTCTCCATCAATCAAAATAGAAAATTTAAGATTTGTTGGGGCTACTTTATGGACAGACTTTGGTAGAAAGCCTTATATTGAATATGTAGTACAAGAAAAAATGGCAGATTTTAAAAAAATAACATGGGTTGAAAAAAGATATGGAGTTCAATCCTATTCAAAATTTAAGGCTAAAAATTGGTTTGGTGAATTCATAAAAGATTTTGAATACATAAAATCTGAAATAAATAACAACATTAATGATGAAATAGTTGTAATTACCCATCATGGTCCATCATTTTTGTCTGCTGATAGTCGTTATTTACATGAAATGGATTTACAACATGGGTATTTAAGCAATCTTGATGATTATATAAAGACGCTTAAAAATGTACCTATATGGATTCATGGACATATTCATGAAAAGAAAGATTATCAAATTGGAAATACAAGGATAGTGGTAAATCCATTTGCTTATCCGGGAGAATTTGGTGCAGATAACGATAAATTAGAAACTTTAAAATTTGTAATAGAAAAATAGGCTTTCAAAGCCTATTTTTTTAAGGCTGTAACTTCTTGGATTTTATTTTTGGAGTGGCATTGTCTTGAACTATCAATTGAGATTTAACCTTATCCAAAATTAAACAAATATTTTTTCGCTCTTCCATATTTATTTTTCCAAGTATAGGGCTAATGGAATTAACAGTGATGCTTGAACTCATACGACCTAAAAGCCATTTATCATTATATGGAACTTGAACTAATCTAGCCATATCAAATTTAGTATTTACTTTTAAGCCACTTGTTGTTTCATCAAAAGGCATATCAGAACCTTTAATTATAAATTCATGAGGTCTTAGAAAATCTAATTTCTTTGATGTTCCAGCAACCATATGTAATATAGAATTTCCATTTTCGTCTTCGGTAACAGCTAAAACTAAACTTGGTCTAGCTTTTGGTCCGGGTTCATAAGGATTTTGTCTTTCAGGAAAATAAGCTAAAACAATATCGCCTGCTACTGGTGTTGCAAAACTATTTGCAAATGTTGGTTGTTCTTTTTTAGGAGCTAAGGCTTTCGCTTCTGCTCTCTTATTGTTTCTTGATGTGAATCTTTCTTCCTTTCCACCATATTTATCATCATCAAAATCATCATTGTCCCAATTATCAACTTGTATTTTAGCCATTTTTAACACCAGTCAATAATTCATTATAATTTATAGCTGAATAATCACCCGGAATAGCATTATAAATGATATCAAGAGTTTCCTCTTCTAATTCACTATCATCATATTCAGGGTCATCTAATTTTTCCAAGATAATGTCTTTCAGTTTTTTTATCATTTTTAATAATACCGTTATATTAATATTCTACTATTTTTAGAATTTAATAATAATAAAGAAAACTCAAACAGTTTAAATATGCAAATAAAACGCTACATAAGTAGCGTTATTATTATACTTTTACTGGTCTTAATTCTCTATGACGAAAGTTATATTTTTTAGAATTTGTATTTTTAACTGAAACTAGTTTCTTATCTAATGCATCTAAGATTCTATCATTAATGTTATCGCGAAGGTTATCCGATTTTTCTAAGTTAAGATAAGGATAATCAGTTAGAAAATGGTTGTAAACATCTAATAGTTGAGAAGACAATTCTAGATCTTCGAGTTTATTTTTATTTCTTGCACGAATCGGTCCTAAACTTATTTCTTTATTGGCTAATATACGTTGAGCTAATTTAATTGCATAATCAGCCGTTGTGTCATAAGCATGACTTTTAAAAGGAACCTTTGATAATCTATATTTAAATGATAATGCTTCATCGATAAATACTTTATCTATCCTTTCTATCCAATTTAAATGTTCTTTTTCAATCTCAGAAACATAGTTATCACTATTATTTGCAATTGAGTTAAACATTAAATAATTATCACGTAAAGAATTGTTTTGAGTGAATTCTTTAATTTTTAAAAGTTGCTCTATATCAGGTTTAATTCTAAATAATGATCTTTCACTAATAAATGTGGTTGAGTCTTCTATTAGTTTTCTTATTATTTTTAAGCTATCAATATCTAACGCACCAACAAAACCTGCTTTTGACAAACCAAATCGTCCAGCACGTCCAGCAATTTGTTTTGCTTCTTCTGTCGTTAACGTTCTTGTATTTCGTCCGTCAAATTTTGTAGTAGTTGTGAAAATTATTTTATCTGCTGGAAGATTTAAACCCATCCCAATTGCATCTGTCGCGACTAATATATCAGTTTCTCCATTGCAAAATCTTCTAGATTGCTCTCTTCTTACTTTCGGTGATAACGCACCGTAAATTACAGATACCTTATAACCTAAGTCTTCAATATGTTCTTTCATTGCTAAAGCATTTTTTCTAGAAAATACGACAACAATTGTTCTAGGCTCTAATTTATTTAGTTTTGAAATTTTATTGTCTACGATCAGTGGTGTAAGACGTTCAGTTTTAATAAGCTTAAAATCGTCTCCACATAATTTACAAAGACGTTGAACTTTATTTTTAATCCATAAAGGTCCAGTCATATAAATATTGTCTGTTTTAGCGGATACTAATGCACTAACAACAGCACTGCCTCTATCCATATCTTCTATTTTTTGAACTTCATCTACAATTACAAGATCAAAATATTCATCTTTAAAACTGTTAAACATTTCGGTAGTGCAACAAATATGAGTGGCACCTTCTTTAATATCGCTTTCTTCGCCTGTAAGTAATGAGCATGTAATACCAAGACTTTCTATTTTTTCTTGGTTTTCAATAGCCATTAACCTTAAAGGTGATAGATAAATCGCTTTTTTAGCTTTCATTAAAGAGTCAATACAATGGAAAGTCTTACCACTGTTCGTTGGACCTAATATTGCTGTCCAGTTCCGTTGAATGTTACGAGCTTCGTATACTGTATGATACTCGGCAAAACGAGGATCTGATTTGACTTCTTGATATAAAAGTATTTCTTCGCCAATAATGTTTAATTGATTGATGAAGTTTTCTTTTAAGTGTGGTCTCATATCTGATAATAGAAACTTTATGGAGGCTTCCATTGAAGGACTGATGTTTTTAAGAGACGTAATATTGTTTTGAAGAAGAATTGTTTCTGCTTCTATTCTCCATTCTTCAATCTCTTGGTTAAAAGACTCTTGATAAACTTCTTTTAAATTTGTTTTTTCAGAGTCACTGATTTTAGGTCTTTTAATTTTGGTTGTTACTCCAAACAAATGACCTAAAATTGAAATGGATGTTTTTTGTTGATAAAAGTTTTTTGACACTATCGTCGTCCTTTAATTAATTGTTATATACTGGGTTTCCTAATATAAATTGTCCTTCTGTATTTTTCAAAAATATATTTTCATTTATACTTAATGAAAAATTAGTCTCTTCATTTATGATTTCGCTAAATTTCACTAATGTGTAAGCTATTTCTAAAGGATTAAAATTTGTGATTTTTTCTTTTGTTCCCAAGACAAAAATATCCTGAATAAGCAAAGCTATCTTATTTAAATCAGGATCTATATCTTCGAAGTCAGATTTTATTTCATGATTAAAATTATTAACCAGTTCTTCGACCTTTTTAAATATAGGCTTAACATCATAGTTGGTATTATAATCTATTTTTTCAACATGGTCAATCAAAAAGATTGTAAAAGGAAGCTTTTCAAAAGGAATTGAATATTGTTGTTTCTTTGATATTGAATTAATATCACCATCTCTATCAAGCAAAGAAAATAAACGATGATAAGTTTGAAAAGTATTTTCCAAAGGTTGATCTAATGATATTATTATTGCCAGTTCTTTGTTTTTTATTTTAAAATAAGCATTTTTATCATTACTCAATGAATCAACATATTCTAAATTCTTTGATTTTTTTAAAGAGCCAAAAACTTCCTTTGTTATTTCAGGAGTTATAAAATCAATATCCCCATGATTTTGTTTTTTCCATATCAAATAGCAGCAAAGAATAAAAATTAATTCAGAAAAAGTTATTCCTTCTATTTCTTCTATGCTTCCTTTAGGTTTGTTGCTACCAATATTTAATGGGTCAAATTTAATAAGTTCTTTCTCAAAATTATTATCTTCTGACAAAAATATAATAGTGTCTGAAATTATTTTTTGTCTTCTTTCTTCTGCTGAAAGTTCAGAGTCTATGTCTAGTGAATAATCTATATCAAAAGATAGTGCTTGATTTTCTACTATATTGTGAAATGTAACTCTACCATCAATATTTAAATAGATAGGAAAATGTTCATTTGAAAATTTCATTAAATCTTTATTTTCAAAAACGAATGAACAAATTTGATAAAAAGAATGCGCCAATTCTGAAATATCAGATGTAGTTAATTCTGCAACTGGTGATTTAGTTTGTTCAAGAGCATCAGAAAAAATGTCGAAAACATAAATAAGTTTCTTTTGGGCTTCTGATTCTGTCTTGGAATTATAGATATTGTTAATAGCTTTAGAATATGCAGTCTGTATTTCTTGGTAGCTTCTAGGGTTTTTAAAGGCTAATTCAAAAAGTCTTTCTCTTATTGAAAGGATTATTCCCTTTTTTTGCCAAGACCCATAATATTCGGCAAAATAAATATCATCTTCTGTTCTTATTTTATACTCAAAATATGCTGGTGAGCCTCTTTCGATAACATTAAATGGGAAGTTTAATGTTAATGACAAATCAGTATTTTTAATATGAAACACGACTTCAAAATAATTTTCAGATTCAAAAAATAAATCAGGATGTTTTTGTAAGCATTGCATAATGGATTTTATTGCATTTATTTCAGAATTAATATTTTCTGAATTTCCATTATCGGAAATATAAGGAGAAATATAATCAATAATTGCAGAATGTATTTTTTCACCAAATTCTATTAAAGAATTATCTTTTAAATTAATTGAATGTAATATATTTTTTATGTCCGTCATTTTTTTACCTTAAATTTACTTTTAAATATTATTTGTCAGCTTTTTCAATTTTCGATTTTGCATTGTTCCAGTTTGTTTTTGGTGGAGTTATTTCAGCATAACTTAATTCTATTGATTTCCAATGCGTATTATTTGGTATTAAAGGCAGTTCTCTATTTTCTACGAATGCTTCAAAAGTATTTTTAGATTTTAATTCAAGCTTGACACCTAATTTTTGAATTAATTTCTGTTTTGCATCTTCAAGAGCAGATGGCTCACCAATATAAGTAAATAAAACGTTAGGTGTTTTTGCATCTTTATGTTTTATGATAGATAATGCAAATGCTTTCGCATCGTCAAAATTTCCAGATACTACACTGAAAAAACCAGATTTATGAATAAAATCTACTGTTCCATTAAGAGCATATTTATTGAGTTCTTCCTGTTGCCCATCATCTTTTAATTTAATAAAATCAGAAGGGACTTTATTCTTTATAGAAAACATATTCTCAGTAGTCAAGGGCGCAGTTTTTACACCAAACACTCCGTCATCTCTTTCGGCTATAAAGAAGTCAATATTTGGATTAATTTTCATTGCAAATTTAACATCAATATTTTTATTTGTGTAATCAACAATTGTAAAATTGTTCCCATCAACGTTTATGACATGAGCTTCTTTTACTGATTTAATAGTATCTTGAACACTAATACTATACTGTTTAGCACGATAAATAATATTTTCCAAGATGCCCTCTACCATGAAAAGCGCTTTCATGAATTGCTCATCATTATTTTCATCGCGATTGTATCCAAAAACAACAGCTAATTTTTCGCAAGGCATTACACCATTATCAGCCGCATCAATTGGAACAACCCATTCTCTTTTTATAAAATCTAAACCATTTTCATCAATATCCATGTATCCATTCTTAGATAAGAAATCAAAAACTAATCCTGTTGCTGAATAGGGTGTTGCAATACCATCTTCAGCAGTCCAAAACTTATCCAATGTTCCTTGATGATGGTCAAATGCTAAACGTTCAGGATCATCAAATAATCCTACATCGACCAAGATAGTATTTTTATCATTCAAAGCATTTTCTAAGATATCCAAATCGCGAGTACGAACAATATTTTCAATTTTTCCAAAATATTTTTTCAACATTGCAATGGCAAACAATTCGTCTGGATGAAATCTACCACTATGAGTAACTACATTAAATTTTTGTGATTCTGAAATGCAAGAATTAGTATTCTTATTAGAATCTGATTGATTATGCAACATTCTTTTACTTCCTCTTATGTTTGAATGTATTATAAAGCTTTTAAAGTTAAAAATCAATGGATTATTGAAAATAAATAATCCTGTACGAAGACAGGATTATAGGTTTTTACTGGGGTGAATTTATTTTTGTGGATCAGGGTAGCGTGTAGGAGAATTGTTATTAGTCTCAGAAGGTGTTAGTTGTTGAGCTTCGCCAACGTTTCCGTTTTTTTCTGAATCTGGAACTTGCATTTCTGATGGTGGTAATGGAGGCTGTTTAGTATTTACATCAGGATTGGTGCTATTTAAATACTCTTCTGTTGTATCACCGTTTATCTGATTTTCTTCAACTATTTTAGAATTTACGTTTGGAGCTTCTTCTATTGGGCTTTTATGAGCAGGTTGTTCAGAAGGCGTAAATCCCGGATTTGTATCTGCAAAGGCTATAGATAAAGGTAGAATCGAAATTCCTATAATCGATAATATTTTTTTGTTCATGTTGGTCTCCAACTATTCTTATCCCTAATTATAACAGATTTTAGTTAAAAGCCAAATATTTACTATAATATTTTCATTTGAATATTTGGTTTTTACGATTTTTTGGTATAAAATACTTTTTAATACAGAGGTTTAAATATGCCAGAATTACCAGAAGTAGAAGTCGTGTCACGAACTCTCAAAAGAATCGTTAACAAGAAAATATTAAAAGTAGAGTTATTAACAGAAAAACTTAGAGAACCATTGCAAAAAGATCTGGAATCAAAATTAAAAGGAAAAATAATATTAGATGTTTACCGAAAAGGAAAATATTTGGTTTTTAAATTGGATAAAGGCTTTATAGTTGGTCATTTAGGTATGACTGGTAAATTTGTTATTGATATGCCAGAAAATAAATTTGATAGAGTTGTTTTACAATTAAGCGATAATATGACGCTTAGGTATAACGATATTAGAAAATTCGGATTTGTTTTATATGAAGATAACCTAGAAGATAATAAATATCTTAGAAAACTGGGTATAGAGCCATTAACTGATGATTTTAATACAGATGATTTTTTTGAGATTACATCAAAATCTAAGAAAACTATAAAACAATTTTTATTGGATCAAAGTTTTGTTGCTGGTTTGGGTAATATTTATGTAATAGAAATAATGTATTTAACAAAAATTAATCCACTTACAAAAATGAATGAATTAAATAAAAAACAAATTGATGATATTGTAAATGAAACAAAAAAAATATTAACCAAATCAATAGAAATGGGTGGGTCATCAATTTCTGATTATGTTGATGCAGATAATAAAAAAGGTAATTTTCAGAATACATTCAATGTTTATAATAAAAAAGAAGATAAACTTGGAAATGAAGTTGTAAGAATAACGCAAAATGGAAGAAGTACGTATTACTGTCCATCAATACAAAAGTAGAGAAACAAAATGGAAGATGTTGTATATTTAATAGCAGCAAGTTGTTTAGTTTTATTATTTATTATATATTTGTTAACGGTTATAGTTCATTTAAATAAAGAGCGTTCAAACTCTGAAACAAACTTTTCCCTCCAAAAGGATAGGCTATTAAATAATTATAGAGAACAGTTAAAAACAAATGAACTGAATGATAATAGGAAAAAATATATAGGTCAAAAAATAATAGGAATTTGTCCTGAAAGAATGAATCCGATTATTGGAATCTGCATGAATTACGAATACGAGTATACAACAAGTAAAGAATATCCATTAATAAGGGATTACGTTACAAACGAAGAGGTTTTGTTTAAGGGTAAATTAATAATTTATTCAGAAATGGTGTTTAATGCCTTGTATAAATTAAATAATGAAGATAGAATAGCGTTATTAGAAATAAAAAAAGATTCTTTGTTGTTATCTTCTGGTCACACAAGAGGATTAACAAAATATGAAATTAAAGAGATTTTAGAAAAAAATAATTTTTACAATTAAAAGGTGATAGAAAATGAAACAGGAATTAATTCAAAGATTAAATCAGGAATTAGAAGAAAATAACAAAAAGATTATTCGCGATAAAATTACGCAATCACTTTTTGGTGCAGATAATTCTGGTTTTGCAAAAGGCAAAACAAATGAAGAAATCATTAAAGGTATCGATGAAATGGTTGAATCATTAAATGATGCATTGGTAAAAGGCGGGATTTCATGTCTGGAATCAGCACTTAAAGAATTAGAAATTTAAGGAAATCAATTGAATGTATTTAATAGACTTTAATGATTTTTTTATCTCCCTAGAAAAAATCAATTCAGAAAATTTTGAGACTTTTTTCATGGTGTCAAAAAACGCTCCTTTTCAAAGTCTATTAATACAGAATGTCAAAAGAAATTTAAACAATAAAGAAATAAGCTTTTTGGCAATTAGAGATTTCAAGCTTTTGCCCGAATTTCAAAATCAAGGGATTTTTTCAAAAACAATTGCTATTATTGAAAGCAAAGAAATACCTTTCATTGTTGACGATATTATTAATCCAATGCTTGACATTTGGCTGACAAAAAGAGACTATATATCTCTTGAAACTGAGAAATATTCTCATATTATAAAATCACGTTATAAAATTAAATATTAGGAGAAGCAATGTATCAAATTTATGCTGATGGCGCTTGTCAACCAAATCCCGGCGAATGCGGTTCTGGCGTTGTTGTCTACAAAGATGGACAACTAGTGAGATTGTTTTATGGAAATTATAGACCAATGGCGACTAATAACGTTGCTGAACTAGTCGCTCTTGAATATGGCATTAAGCTTGCTATTAAAGCTGTTCAGCATGGAGAATCAAAAGTTGAGCTTTTCAGCGATAGTCAATACGCAATAAAATGTATGATTGAATGGATTGACGGATGGCTAAAAAGCGATTGGAAAAAAGGTAAGGTTAAGAACCAAGACATAATTAAGCCGATGTACGAGATGTTTAAACCATATAAAGATAATATAAGTATTCGTCATGTTTACGGTCATAGTGGTATAGAAGGTAACGAACTTGCTGACAGAATGGCTGTTGAAGCTGTTAGAGTAAAACAAGTTGAGTTCATTAGTTTTGGTATGCATTTATCAATACCAGAAATTCTTGCAATGAAGTCATATTGATATTACAGATCGTCGGAAATCGCTTTTCAATTTTAAAATTAATGATATATTATCTTAAAAATAACTTGGAGAGTATTTCTATGAATATAGGCAACGTTTCTTACAGTCAACACACAAATACACACTTAGAATACAACAGAAGCACAAAAACTGATGTTCATTATGACAAGCAAATCAATGTAAATATAGTACATGACAAATTAGTTCATGAACAGCAAAGAATTGATCAAATGGAAAATGTAACACAACATCAACGAATAGATGTATATGTTTAAAAAAAGCCCCTAACGAATAGGGGCTTTTTTATTTTAAGATGTTCTATCTTTTTGATTTAGGTTATTACGTTGATTTTGATCAGTATTTTGCTGATTAGGTTGTTGGGTCTTATTTTGACCAGACTGTTGAGCCTGTCGGTTTTGTGGTATCTTTTCACTCTGCTTACCAAAATTGTTAGAATTTTGTTCTTTTGAATTCATAATACACCTCTTCATTTTAGTTATAAAATAACTACCAAATATCTTTATTGATACTTAGTTTGCATATAGACCTAGCATCTAGATTTTTTACATCCAGATAGAATAACTTATTGTTTATTCTGGAGTTTTTACTTCCGTCTATGATTAGAGTTATATCATATGTCATTCAAGAATCAAGAGCCATTCGTCCTGTTGTATTAAAATAATATTTTTATATTAAAATGCTTGCATCTTCTTGATAATAGGTGTATAATTGCCAAATTAAATAGAAAAGAGGATTATAAATGAGATTTTACGGATTCTGTCACCTCTGGTTATCCTCACTACAAAAAGCATTACAAGCAGGTCATGCTGTCGGTGATTTACTGGTTAATTTTGAACCGGGTTCAGAGCGAGACGAAATGGCTCGTCATTGGGCTAAAGTTGAAAAAACTACTATTTTGTTAAATGGTGGTAACTGCGCAACGCTTAAAGACTTGTATAATTTCTTTGAAGGGCTTAGAGAAGAAGGGATGCCATATCCATTCGTTAAATTTCATGAAGATGAAGATTCTTTGAACTTTGCTTTAACAACAGTTGGAATTATTCTTCCAGAAGAAATTTATACCTTGGCAAAAGATATTAAGTCTGGTATAATCACCACTTACGATGAGAGTGATTGGAAAGTCAAACTTGCGTTACGTACAAATAACTATGAATTTGCTAATTAAGGATAACGAAAACATGAGCAATACTATTAAAGAACGATTTAAAATTCAAGATGTGGCTCGTTCTTCCAACGTAACCCGTTGGCACTCTGTGAACTGCTATAGATTCCCATCTATTGCTGAGCATAGTTTTTTAGTAACAATGTATGCAAGAGAATTACTGTATAGAATTATTCCTGATGCGAGTGACAAAGATAGGTTACTTTTGCTTGAATTCTCTCTTGTTCATGACTTACCAGAAGTTCTAACTGGTGATATGTCAACTCCTATTAAAAGACGTATTGAAGCAATGTTTCCAGAAGGTGAATCGCCACTGGATAAGATTGAAGAAGATCTTTGCCCTGATTATAAAAATTTGAAGTATGAAATTAAAGGTTCTCCACTTCAAAGAATTGCAAAACTTGCTGATATTCTTGAAGCAATCAAGTTCATTGATGTTGAAGGTAAACGTCAAGCAAGTTGTCATGATAATAATCTTCAAGTTCTTAAAATCCTTGAAACCTTAACAGATAGTTTAGCTACTGGTGATGCTGCAAACGAAGATGTATACAAAAAAGTGCAAGAAACCTTGCAGCTTTTAACTAAAAAAGAAGAAAGCGATACAATTAACAGGATTAAGACTGAACGAATTGAAACATACAAGAAACGTGTTCAAGAAGCTCAGGTTGAATATCCTCAATATAATTGGTCACATGCTTATGAAGTATTGGAGCAATTGCTGAATGGTATTCAATCCCAAATTGACTTTATTGAATAATCTGTTTTAAATCAAAATAAGACCTATCGAGGTCTTATTTTGCTTTTCTTCTGAACGGACTTATCATCTAAAGTATTCGTTAACTCTGGTTTATCTTTATTTGCAGTAATGTTCAACCAACTTGTATCATTCCTCCCCATCTTGTCATGAGTTTCTGAAAAATGAACATTCTTGAAAATATTTAATTCTGTTGTGATAGATTTGAACTTTTCAGCAGTCATATAATTAAAATAGCGTCCTTTATTATCGACTTCTTCTCCTTCCCCAATTTTAAAAGATGCATAAAACTTACCATTATCTTTCAAAGAATCAGATATTTTTACAAGTGATTCTTTAAGTTCATCAGGATTAAGATGCAGTAAAGAAGCCATACACCAAACGCCATCGAACTCTTTTTTAAAATTTATATCTTGTGCTTTGACACACAGTACTTTCTGATCAATATACTTTGAAGCTAAAGATGCTAATTCTTCTGAGGCGTCAATTGCAGTAACCTTGTAGCCCTTATCTTTGAAAAATAAAGAATCTCTTCCAGAACCGCACCCTACATCTAGTATCCTTCCTGTTTTAGGGAAATCTTTAAAAAAATCTTTATACAAATGGTCCATTTGAAGTGTTTTTGTAGATTCGGAGTATTCTGCTGCATTGTTATTGTAATATGAAGATGTTTTTTCTGTCATGTTATATCTCATTAATTATATTTTTGTTTTTTATTTTTAGTATTTTTCTTTTTTTCTATTAATTCAATTTTAATATTTTCTTTTAAAAATGTATCAATAGCTTTGTTTACATTGTTAAACATTTGATTATCTATTTGAAAATCTGAATCATAATTCCTATTTTTATTGTTAAATAAGTTATTATCTCGTTCTTCTATATACGGTTTAATAACTTTTAATAATTCCTTTAATATTCTTTTTGATTCGTTGTATTCGGGAAAAATAATCTTACTTTTTAAACCATCAATTTCGATGTGTTTTGTGTCTTCATTTTTAAATATATACTTTAAAGTACTAGATATTTTAGATGTCAAATCATTGTAATCAATTATTGGAATATTTGATTCACTTGTGATCTTATCAAGGTTATTCTTTAAATATAATTTACCATTACTGCTTGGATGACTTCGCTCAATGACCCAATCTTGTTTTTGTCCTTCCTCCAAAATCTTTTCAAATATTTTCTGACCTAATTTATTTCCCCTAAATTGTTCGGCTACCGCAATATAATTTATATATTTCATTTTGTGCCCCATTTCAAACTCATGTGTAAATCTAGCAGTAGTTGCTAAACCAACTATTTCATAATTATTATGTGCAATAAACCATCCATTACTTTGATTCTCAAAGTTAACATATTCAAGATTATAAATTATTTTAAGGTTTTGTATTAAATTGTTTTCTGCTATTTCATCTTCGCTACAACGCAAATCTTTATTATAGTAATAATGTTTTTTATTATCTTCGCCTACATATGAGTTTAATTCATAGGCATCAATTTTATGAAATTGAGTCAATAACTCATAATCCATTTTGCTATTTGTTGTATCTACAAATGTAATTTGATAATTATATCTATCTTTTAAATGCATCTTCTGTTTCAATTCGTTTTCTTCAAATAATATTTTGTAAATAGGATCTTGTTGCTTTAGAGTTTTTATAATATTTAATTCAAAATTATTTAGTTCGAAATTCTCAACAAAGGATAGTTCGTTAGATAAAGAATATTTGTCTTTAAGGGGATGAATACCTACGCCTCCCCAATCGAACCTATTCGAAAAATCCACTTTTTCAGGTTGGGTATTGTGAGCATTTTTTGATAAAAGATAAACAAAGTTATTCGTATCTTCAAATTGTGACTTCACTAAATGAATGTTTTTATTTTGTCCATCAAAATAGTATGAATCAATTATTGAAAACAAAACTTTATTCAAAGAATTAAGTTGTTCAAATAAAAAGTTATCAGTTACATTATTTTTTAAAACTTCATAAATATTCTTATCATCTGGAAGTTTTGATTGACTAATTGATTCGTAAGCAGTTTTGATGTCGTTTTCAAACTTTGAAAAATGAATACCTAATGACATGTTAATCCTAATTTTGTTCTCTTTATATTTTAACTTTTTGTTTGAACTCTAAAAGAGGTATAATGCGCTGTAGAGGTACAAAAAAATGAAATTCAATAAAAAAGCATTATTATTGTCAAGTGTATTATTTGTTTCAGGGTCAGCATTAGCTCAACAAACGATTACATATACAACATATACGCCCCAATATCAAAATGGATATGACAGCTACTATGAAAATGGAACTACATATTATTATTCAGACCCTAATTCAACAGTAATTATTACAGATAGAGTTCCCGTATATCCAAAACAGAGATATTATTACTATAATCCGTCACAGTATCATAATTATCAAAAACCACCACATAACCAACATCCAATGCCACCTAGGGGTCACGATAATAATCATGGAAAACCTGATCGTAATCAAGGTAGACCAGATGGAATATACATAAGAAATTGATTGTATTTCAAAAAGCTTTGATATACAATGAAAGTAACTATAAGAGGTATGTCAAATGCGTTTAGGATTTATGTTTTTATTATTTGTAATAGCATGTGGAATAGTTTTCTGTATCGTCTATACTGCAATAAAATCAATTAATAATCGTTTTACCGAAAGAAAAGTTAAAATTGTGAAAAATGAAGAACCAAAACGTTCAAAGGGTAAAAATAATTTTGAAACATTTGTGGAGAACTATATTAAATTAAAAAATACGTCTTCTGAAAATGTTCGTATTTTGCAATTCATAGCAAGAGATGTTATGAAATCTCAAGATTACAATCAAGAATCTCTTAAATATAATATTACAACAGTTATTTACTTGTGTTTAATATTGTCAGGAGCTTTATTAGCGTCATTCATTGCCAGCTTAACCGTTGGGGAAAATTATTATTTTGCAAATTTGGTTATTGGTATGATTGTCTTGTTCTTGCTAACAATGGTTGGACAAAGAATGAAACATAAGAAGTTTAAGATTTTCGAAAGTATTCCATTAACGCCTAGCCAAGCTGAAAAGCTAAAGAGTTTAGATGTAAAAGGAAGCACAAAAGATTATATTATGGAAAAAGCATCTAAAAACCATGGGTTAAATGGTGCTGATTTAATTTTCTTAACCAATCTTGTGTAGTATGAAAGAAATAAAAAAGCGACTTAATGTCGCTTTTTTTTAATTTAAGTAGTTGAAATCTACATAATTATTAAGATAGTTTTGTACCATCTTTTGCATTTTTATATTTTTAATTTCGGTAACTGGTGGTTTATATATAAGATTATTTGCAACAACAATTGTTTTTTCTTCTTTTTTGTCATTGTCATTGACATTGGAGTGGATTGTAGTTTGTTTCATGATATTCACCGTTTATATTTTATTTTATTTTTGTGATGCTCCGTCTTCGTTTTTTTAGATTTGTTAATAGTTAGGATTTATAAGGTTCCTATTAATCGAATTATAACGCATATAAAAAATAAAGCAAATATAAATAATATTTTTTGACGAAAAAAAATAAGCACTAACAAAAGTTTGTTAAATGCTTATTTTTAAAAGGATTTTAAAGAGAGGCGATTTCTTTTTTTAGTATTTTTTCAAATATTTTATCAAGATCAAGTACTTCTCGCAACTGTTCGTTAACAGTTGTTACAGCACTCAAATAATGTTTGTGAATAAAATTTGGAACAGGTTTCAGATCCTCTTTATTAATAGAAATAATTTTATCAACATTATCTATTAGCAACCCAACTTGTTTTTCATTATAATCTGTGATTACAATAAATTTTTGATCGTCGGAATCTCCAATATTAAGAGCTTTATCTAGTTTTATTACAGGAATTGTTACGCCTCTAAAATTTATAACGCCAACAACAAATTGATGAGCGCCCGGAATTTTATTCAATTTTGGTGAATTTATTACTTCTCTGATTTTTGCGACTTCAAGAGCCAGTTCATTTTTACTTAATTTAAATAGTAAAAATTCTACTCTATTACTGCTAGTATTGATGCCAAATTGCGAATTCATTTTTTGTTTCCTCGATATCAATATAATATATCAGTATTCTTGCTTAAATACAATCAATTGCAAAAAAATACTATAATATAAACATAAAAATATAAAATTTAAAATATGGAAACTGAAGAAATAAACTCGTTTAAAAAATTATTTAATTATGCTGATTTTTCAACTATTTATGTTGATACAGAACCAAAAATAATAAATCCAGAAGATATTGATATAAATACTCAAAAGAAATACGCAGATGTTAGAGTTGCTGAGAATAATGATACGCATAATAAAATAATTGTAAAACCAACTAACTTTTTGTATTCGGTTAAATTAGACAATGATGTTGCGTTTACTAATCCAGAAACACAAGAAGTGCATTTGTTAAATAAATATGACACGATATTGATGAATCAAATTAACGGAAAATGGAAATTAGAAATAATCGATGATACTCGTGATTTTTCAAAACGATTCGAAGAGGTTGATTACAATTCTTATAAAATTGAAGAATCTTCAATAGAAGATTTGAGAAACACAAAATCAGAAAATCTAAAAAAATCTGCTGAAAAAGGGCTTCACGATTTCAAAGAGGATTTAAAAGAAAAATCAACTATGAAAATAGGATTAATAAAAATTGGAAAATAAAATTTAAAAAAGAAAAATTAGAAAATAAAAATTATTTTCATTTATTTAATATACACTATGAATAGGCTCATTAGGCCTATTTTTTTTAATATAAGAGAACCTGTTAAAAACAGGAATATAAATGACCAAAATTAATTCCCAAAAATATCTCAAAAATGCATTTATTTGTTATCTTGCCCTTTTAACAGGATGTACAAATATAACACAAAACACTTCTGGTACAAACAACTTAGTTACTAACAAGGATTCTGCTAAAACAGTAGAGGATAATAAATATAATCTTCCAACATTGGATTTAAAAAAACCAGAAGAAAAAATAACAAAATCTAAAAAAGGTATTTTTGAGCCTTCTTATGCCGATGCAACATATCAACCAATAGCAAACCCTAGAGATAAGACAACAGGTGATGGTGCTGATTTACAAGCAATGGCTACTGGTATGGCTAATTCGGAAGTATCGGATTCTGTGAAAGAATGGTTTGCAACTAGACACGCAACTGCTGAGTTATCTCTTGGAGCAGGAGAAAGTGGAATAAGAACAGGAAGCTTTGACCTTTTGGTTCCATTAGTAGATTCAGAAAATGATTTATTTTTACACAAGTAGGAGCTAGACGCTCTAATAAATTAACAGAAGATTACAGAAATACAGTTAACCTTGGCTTAGGCTATAGACATACTATGGATAAATGGTTACTAGGTGTTAACTCATTTTATGATCGTGATACCACTGCTGGAAACGAACGTCTTGGTTTAGGTTTAGAAGCATGGACTGATTATCTTAAATTAGCGGGTAACTCTTACATGAGGTTAAGTGATTGGAGACAATCTAAAGCAGTTGAAGATTATCAAGAAAGACCAGCTAATGGTTGGGACTTGCGTGCAGAAGCATTTTTACCTCAGTATCCACAATTAGGTGGTAAAGTTATTTATGAACAATACTATGGTGATGAAGTAGGTTTATTTGGATCTTCCAATAGACAGAAAGACCCGTCTGCTGCAACATTAGGATTATCATATACGCCAATTCCATTGATTTCAATGTCTACTGATTATCGTCAAGGTCAAAACGGAATGTCTGAAACGTCAGTAAGGTTAGGTTTGAATTTTCAGTTAGGTGTTCCACTTAAGAAACAATTATCTGCTGATGAATTAAGAGCAAGTAGATTGTTAGTGAACTCTCGTTATAATTTGGTATCAAGAAACAACGAAGTTGTTCTTGACTTTAAAAAGAATGAAACTGGATATATTGTTCTTCCAGCACAAATTAAAGGAACAGCAAATGATACAGTTATGTTCCCCGTTAACATAACTGGTGAAGTTAAGAATATCACATGGGTTGGAACAGCAAGTGCTTATGCAAGAACTTATGGCGGCTCAACAAGTGCGTCATTAGTGTTGCCTCCTTATAATAACAATGGCTCCAACATTTATACTTTGAAAGCTATTGGTTCAGATAGATATGGGAAAATTGTTGAATCAAATATTATGCAAATTGGTGTAGAATCATTAAAAATTGCAGTTGAGCGTTCTGTTGCAACAGTTTCTGCTAATGGTACTGATGAAGTTGCATTTACAGCTACATTAACTAAAGCTTCTGGTGAAATAGTTTCAAATAGTGATTTAGAATGGCAAGTACAAGGTAATGCAAATATTGTGTCTAAAGATTTAAAAACAGATACAAATGGTAAAGCTAAACTAAGATTAAATAGCTTGTTCGCAAGTGCTGTAAGTGTAACTGTTAGTGAGCCATCCGGTGCAAAAGCAGAAGCGGATGTTACGTTCATTGAACAAGAATCGACAGCAAAAGTTGTTTCCATAAATGCAACTCCAAATACAGTTCATGCAGATGGAATATCAACAAGTACTTTAGTTGCGAATGTTCAAAATGTAAATAATCAACCAGTAGGTGCCGGAACAAAAGTAAATTGGGATACTAATCTTGGAACATTATCTGCTGCATCATCTGAAACAGATAGTTCTGGTAAAGCAACTGTAACTATAAACAGTAATGTTTTAGGTACTGCAACGATTAATGCAAATGCTGTTAAAGGTTCCTCAAGTACAACTGTTGTTTTTGACGCAATTCCTGCTGTATTAAATGAAATAGACTTATCACATAGTGCAAATAGTATAGTAGCGGATGGCATGTCACAAAGCATATTTACTGCAAAAGTGAAAGATGTAAATGGCAATCTATTAAATAACGTAGTAATAAATTGGTCTAGTGATCTTAATGGTGTTACGCTATCAGCAACAAGTGGTACAACTAATGCTTCTGGAGAAACAGCAGTAACAGCTACTTCCGGCACAACTGCTGGGCAATTAACAATAACGGCTACAACAGCAAATGGAAGTAAAACCTCTACAATTACATTAACAGCACCAACACCAGTGCCAGTGAGTGGTTCTGTAAATGTTACTCCTGCTTCTGCAATTATAAATGCTGATGGTACATCAACATCGGAAATTGTTGCAACAGTAAAAGCTAATGGGATTGCAGTTCCAGTTAATACCGAAGTTGATTGGTCAACTACTGAGGGAACATTAGCCAATGCAAAAACTAAAACGGATGCAAATGGTATAGCTAGAAATACATTAACAAGCGCATCAAGTGCTGGCACGGCTACAATAACAGCAAGTTCAGTGGGTACAAGTGGAAACACAACAGTTGAATTTGAAGTGTCAACTGCTACATTAGCCGAATTGACACCACAAACTCAAACTATTAAATCTGATGGTGTTGAGAAAGCTACAATCACTGCTATTGTTAAAAATGCCGATGGTACTCCTGCTCGTGCTGGATTGAAAGTTAATTTTAGTCATAATATATATAGTTTTGGAGCATTTTCAAGTAATAGTGTGACAACAAATTCAAATGGTATGGCAACTGTTACATTTACAGGGACATTAGCTTTTGATGCTATAATAACTGGTACATTAGAGGGCGGTTCAAATAATACGGCAACGGCTAGCGTCTCATTAACTCCATATACTGATTACAGTTTAATAATGAATATGCCTTCACCACCACAAATAAGTTCAGATGGAGTAGAATTTTCTACAATATCAGTTAAAGCAGAAAATAGTGATGGTACTCCTGCAACAAATGTCGGAATAACATGGTATGCTCAGGGCGGTATACTTTCATCTAATTCTTCTACAACAGATGCTAATGGAAATGCATCAATTAAATTGACAGGGAAAAATCCCGGAATGGCTTTTGTATTAGCTGCACCAGTTGGCGATAATTCAACACATATGGTTCAAACACAAGTTGAAATAATTGACTATAGTATTCCATTTACTCCTGCTGTTCAAATAATAAGGGGGCAACGTGACCTTAATATAGTTGGTGTTTCTTATGATCCAGATACAGGTGATGAGAAAGTAACTATTGCCGGTAACATAAGAGTAAGAACAATAAAAACAAATGGCTCATCAGCTACACCAATACCTAATGCAAGTGTCACTATAGAATGTTTTGATGGTTCTAAATGCTTGTCAGATGATACTGGAACATCAATACTTTCCGCTACGACTGTGACAACAGATGGTAATGGTTTTTATATACTACCTATTGCTCCAAGTCAGAACCAAAATAGGGTAATAAATTTTAAAGCAACTTATAATGATGATCCAACTGTTGCTCCTGATATTCAACCTTTAGCTGTTTACAATCCACCTCCAACGTAATAGATAAAAAGCCCTGTATGAACAGGGCTTTTTTTATAACTAAATTTTTATTTTAAATGAGATGCTAAAATTATTCTTAACTGCGGACAAGCTCTAATCAACACGTCTTCAAAGTTCATAAACAAGAAGTCATCATGTTCTGGCAACCATTGTTCATTTTTCTTGCAAAAGAACTCGCTTTTGCAAATAGCATCTTCTGCTTTAAAACTGTGATTGTTTTTGTGTTTGAATAATACAAGATCTTTTTTCTCTTGATAAACATGGAGACCTAATGATTCTAAGTCATCTGGTAAACAAACAAATCCTGTTTCCTCAAAGCATTCTCTTATAGCAGCTTCAATATAAGTTTCCTCTGGTTCCATGCAACCTTTTGGTAAATCCCATTCGTCTTCTCCATGTCCTGTTGGATGGCACATTAGGAGTTTGTTTTCTTGAAAAAACAAAATTCCGCAACTAATTATTTTTTTATTTTCTATCATGATTCTATTCGTGAGGTTGTATGAAAATTATACTATTTTTGATTTTTTAATAATAAAAAAGGCTCCTAAGAGCCTATGTTTATATCTGATATTAGAATCTATAGTTAGCAGCTACATAAACTTCTTTGTTAGCTTCTAATTTTGCTGTTCCTTGTTTTCCATCTTCGTCTCTATAATCGACACTGTTATTATTTCTCAAATATTTAGCTCCTGCTTCAACTTCCCAATTAGAAGATAGAGTTTGAATTACACCAGCTTGTGCTCCATAAGTGAATCCATAGGAGTCATCATGATCATATTCTGATGTTCCATTAGATAAACGGTTTACACCAGCAGAAACACCAGCAAAAACTCTTGTATTAGCAGCTACTGGATATAAATAGTCTGCTGAGCCAATCAAGTTTTGCTGTCTTAGTTTTGTTCCATTAGAACTTCCAGATGTTTGGTCATAATTGATATATATACGAGTATCCCCAATATAACGACCGGCTCTTACACCCCATGTATTATCTTTACTAAAAGCATTATCAATTTCATAATTGTCTAGATTGTCACGAGCAGTACTATTATGAGTTACATCTGACCATGTTTTGCCATAAGATGCACCTACAAAATTTGCATCGTCGGCATGTGCAACACCAATACTCGATGCCAATAAAAGACCAGAAATTATTATTTTCTTCATTAAACCCTCTAACTAATTGTTTTAAATGAATTTTACCATGGATTTTATAAAAGACAGTCATTAAGAACAATTATTTTTCGATTAGTGCAATTTGCACGAAATGTCTTTTTTAATGTTGCATTATGCAATAAAGTTATAGACAAGAAATATTTTTATAACTTTTTTAATATTTTTTTTCGTTTTCGATTAGATTTTTAAAAATTAGGTGGTATAATTAACCTTACAAACAACAAATGAGGTAATTTTTATGAATAAATTATTAGTACCTATGGTTGGAATATTGGCACTTGCATCTGTAAATGCGTTTGCAGATGGTTCTCAAACAACAACGACTACAACATCTTCATCAAGTAAAGTTGGAAGTTGGTTTGACAATGTTACTGGGAAATATTATCAAGATTTAGATCTTACAACTGCACAAAAAACTCAACTAAGAGATATACATCAGAAATATCGCTTAGAAGAGGAAAAAGAAGTAAAAGCAGTATTGACTCCTACCCAACAAACAAAGTGGGAAGAACTCAAGAAATCTAGAAAAGATGCTTATCTAGATAACAACGAAGATGATTTGAAAAAATAAATTATATAAAAAGCCTCAGATGAGGCTTTTTTTATTGCATTTTAAAATTATTTTAATATGCGTTTTTTCATTCATTTCAATACCAAAATCTTTAAGAATCACTTCCCTCTGAAAAGGTAGAGAAAAATGTTCAAAATGTATAATTTCAAAATTGTGAGGTATTTGAGCTAAATGTTCTTGTATCGATACAGGGAAATAATCTTCCATTACTTCTCTATTCCAATTTTTGAGATAACGATATTTCATTAAATAATGAATAAAGTTGGCTTTATTCCAAACGCTACCCCAAATTGATTCGAATTCTTTAATCTGGTCTAAATCACCATTTTCAAAAAGCTTCTGAATATCTGATGGATCAGTTTTCTCCATCTTCACTTCTTGTGATAGAGTCATATCTCGAATGATTACATAATCATATGTACCAGAAAAAAGATTATTCCAAAAATTCTTAATGTCTTCTTTTGTGCCATATGAATAAACTTCATGAATCAATGAGCTACACAAAATAGCTGTTTTTCCGGTTGAGTTTAAAATATTATTGTTGGCAATATCTAAATCACTGTAAAAAGAAGCATTATGAATATTTTTATTTTTTGATAATTTAATCATTTTCTCATCAAAATCATATCCAATATATTTCTTGTCGGGATAGTAATTTGACATTGATTCAATCAGCATGCCGTCAGCACAACCGTAATCCAATAGTGTGGAAAAATTGATTTTATCCATAAAAAACAATTTATCTTGAAGACCTTTTTCCATTTCTGATACGTAAAATTTATAGTCTGCGATAGCGTTCATTTGTTTTAAGCCTTATGCTCATTAAGAGTTTAAATTATACCAAACTATTGATAGGGAAGCAATAAAAATCTATATATTATAGTAATAAAAAAAGCTTGCTTTTTATTTTTAAGCACGTATAATCAAGGCTATCTCAATAAGGAATCTAAAAATGTACGAACAATTAAAAGTATTAGAAATGAAACGTAAGCTTAAAGAATGGGAATTCACTTTTCATCCATCAATCCCTTATGAGAATGCATTCGTTCCAGTAGGTGACACAGATGAAGCACGACGTAAATCGACTTTGGCTTTTGTGAAAAAACTTAATGGGTTAACACCTACGTTCGATAGTGTTCAAGAAAAGCAATTCAAAGTTTTTTCGGCTTTTGGTGAATTTGAATGTGTCTATAAACTGATGTTTACAAGTGTTGCTTTTAACTATCTTGCTAAACAATATGCACTTCTTGATTATCAACTACAAGAGTTTAACAAGACGGTTAAGTCTTACAAAAATGTACCTGAATTAACTGAATATTTTGCGCGCTATCAATCTCTTTTGGAAATGAAAGTTTGGGAAGTCATGGTCGAAGACTTTAACTACTTCGAAACAGTAACACAAGCGCGAGTAGAAGAATTTAAAGTAAAAGATCCATATTTTACAATGCCTTACACTCCAAATGTTGATTGGGATGCTGTGAAAGAAATCTACAAGACAACGTTAAAATCAGCTAAGGAAAACAAATAAGGCTCTTCGGAGCCTTTTTTAATATTCTAATAATCGTCTTTGTGTAAAAATATCTTCTGCATGTTCTAAAAACTCATCCTGCGTATAGTCGGAGAAATCTAAAGTATGATTTTTATACAACTGAACTAGAAGTACCAATCTATAAATATCTTTTTGGTTTTCCAAGATTAGATTTAATGGGATTTTAAAATTTGCAGGCTGTAAAGGTATATTTTTATTTGGGTGTTTTCTGCCAATGAAGTAACGAATATTGATAAACGAAGATTGAATATCTTTTTCTAATTCAAGCTGAATAGTTTTCATATCAACTTTGTTTTTTAAAAATACAGGCTGTTTCTCACAAATATCTTGAAAATATTCTAAGAAATCAACATAGAATTTATTAAATTCATGTTTAAACAAACAAGATATTTTATTATTACTATCAGATAAGTATATTCCATCAGAATTAAAAGAGTAATGAGAGGCATAGTTATTTTTAAACTGTTCGCCCTGAAAGATTATCCCATTCTTCAAGTCATGGTTAGGTATAACATAAATATTTTCTTCTTCATCGTTAATTAAATAATTTAATGTTGATAATTTGTCTGTCATATACCTCAGATCTTCATCTTGTAGAGACAATTCGTTTTCGTCTTTATCTATAATTTTAAATTTCATTTTTAATACCTTTTTGAAATTTTACCACCAATCCAAAGAATTATCAAGATTCTTATATTTGTTTATTTTTTAAACAGATGTATAATGACTATGCAAACAAAGATAAAGGTAATATCATGGCATATAGTGAAAAAGTACTTGATCATTATAATAATCCAAGAAATGTTGGTAAATTAGACGCAAATGATCCAGATGTTGGAACAGGTATGGTTGGTGCGCCAGCTTGTGGTGACGTATTAAGGCTTCAAATAAAAGTAAATGCTGATGGCATTATAGAAGATGCTAAATTTAAAACATACGGATGTGGTTCAGCAATTGCATCAAGCTCTCTTGTAACAGAATTACTTAAAGGCAGAACAGTTGATGATGCACTAAATATCAAAAATAATCATATAGCCACAGAATTAGCATTGCCCCCAGTAAAAATACACTGTTCAGTATTAGCAGAAGATGCTATTAAAGCTGCTGTAAGAGACTATAAGCAAAAACTAGCAGACAAACAAATCCCTACAAGTGTAGTACAAGAATTCAATCCTGCTATTTAACTTGACTTATACTAAAGGGTATGCAAGAATAACACTTGCAACCTTTGGTATTTTTTAATACTTGCATGCCGTTCCTCTCGATGGCGAATAAAGGAAATTTCATTATCAACCTAATTATCAGGCTTGATTGATAACAGGAACATCAAAATAAGCCTTATTAATTAGGAGCTAATTCTCATGCAATTCAATATTACTTTAAAATCAATTAAACAATCTGCTGCAAATCTATCTTTATTCCTCAAGAAATCAGGGCATAATATACCAAAAGCACTAATTTTAGAAGGTCTTGCTAAAGTTTTCTTTTTTAAAAATTGGAATACAATGGAGGGTCAATTGAGTGATCCTTTAACGCATTCATTTAAAAAAGAAAAGAAAATGATTCTTAATATAGAAATAAACCAAAGTAAAGAATATCTTCTAGAAAAAATAAAAAAATCAGCAATTGATGCAAAATTCAAATACGAAATTTCAGACTTTCAAGAGAAAAATAATATTTATCAAATAGAATTTGAAATGATAAATACTGGTTCAGATAATTTCATTACATTTTGGTTCTGTTTTTATGAGAATATCCGAAAAGATAATACTACTGTTAAAGATTGTTATTATTGGAGAATATCAAAAGAAAAAGAAAGTTTGCAACAACTATTCAATAGAAAATAAATAAGAGGCTCTAAGCCTCTTTTTGTTTAAAAGAAATCTTGAAAAACGATATATTCATGTTAATATAGAAAAATACAAAGGAATAAAAAATGAAGAAAATCTATTCAGTTTTAATACTAAGCTCTTTAATATCGACAGGAGCTTTTGCACAAGAAAATTTACATTTGCATCCCGATAATGTAGTTGATCAAGATGCTACTGAAAAAACATTACCCCAAGATGCGGTTAAAGTTCCTTATGTGCCATCTAAAGCACTTGAAAAAAAGGATATATCTGATTCTTCAACTTCAAAACCAGAAGTAATTGATGAAAAGCCTCTAGAGGCATCTTTCAAACTAAAACCAGATTTTGTGCAGGATAATAAGAGTGTTTCAGCATTCAAAGAAATCGATAAATTAAATGAAGTTTTAGGTGCAAAAGATACAGCATGGTTTAATCCACTGCCTAATGATAAAGATTTCACTATAGTGTACAAACAATTACCAGATGAAGATGCAGAAAAAATATTAAAAACAGAAGATTATAAAGACTATCGTTTTGCAATTATGAGTTTTTATTATCAAGGTAAAAAACAAGGCGATCAATTATCAATTTTATTGCCAAGCAAATACGAAGGTGCAGTTCGAATAGAAAAATATGGTTCAACTGAAAACTCTATCAATACTGATTTAATAGTTGATGCTAAAGGAAGACTGGCTTCTATTTTAGGACCAAATGAAGCTATTTATTTGAAGAAAAAACAATTCCGCCCTGTTGAAGCCACAAATACAAAAGGCTCAAATATAATCCTTTATTAATTTGAAAGCCACTTTAAATAAGTGGCTTTTTTTATGGATTTTTCTGCTATTATTTGGTATAATTGGCTTACATATCAAACATGAGGTCAAATTATGAGTATGGAAGCAGTTATAAAACCTACTGATAATGAAATTATTGCCAATGCTCTTGATTCATTATCATCGTCGCAAAAACAAATGATTTTAGAAAGAGAAGAGCATAAAGAAATAATAAAAAAAGAAAAGTATAAATATAGAATTACTTTTTCATTGATGTTATTAATAATAGTATTATTGAATGTCTTTTATATAAATATATTAAATAAAAATCGTAATTCACAAATGAATTTAATTTCTCAATATAATGTAATGACAATTAACAATAAATCAGTATTGAATAATTATAAACAACGAGAAAAACAGTTGAATAACAGGCTTAACTATATGAACATGAAAGCTTTTCAGTATATAATGTTAAGTACAAGACAGAATCAAATTATTCAAAATCAAAAATTAGAGAATTATGCTTCTAAAGTGGCTATTTTAGATACTGTTAACGCGATATATTTAAATAATCCTGATGTAATACCAGAATATCTTAAAAGCACAAAAGAACGACTTATAAACCCACAAGAAAATAAATAAAATATTCGTATTTTTAAAATAAAGGTATAAAAATGATTAACGTAAACTTTGATAAGATATATGCTGGAATTGGCAGTAGAAAATTAAGCAAACAACGATCTAAAAAATTGATTACGTTTGCTTTTATTCGTGCTCTCAATGGTTGGGTTGTAACTTCTGGTGCAGCAGATGGTTGTGATACATCATTTGAAGTTGGTGCAAGATTGGCATATAGATTATTGCATAAACTTAATCCCGAGTTGTATCCCAAAAATAAATATAGTACTGTCCAAAAAGTATATATTCCATGGAATAATTTCAATGGCAGAAAAAACAGTGAATATGGAGGATATTCTAGTAAAATAGGAGAATCTGAATTTAAACTAGCCATAAAATATCATCCTTCTGGTGAATCAATGAAAGATTCTGTCAAAAATCTGATGGCTCGAAATGTTTTGCAAATTTTGGGAGAAGATGTTGATGGAATAAGAAAACCAGTAGATGAAGTTATTTGCTATACACCCGATGGTGCAGAAACAAAGACTACGTATAAAACAGGTGGTACTGGTCAGTCGATTAGAATTGCAAACGATAATAATGTTCCGGTCTATAATTTAGGCTGTGAAAATGGTTTATCTTATATTGACGAAGTAATAGAAAACGGTGTAAGTTGGTGGGATTTTGATATTTCTCCCTCTGAATATGTATCTAAATATATTCAACAATTTAACGGATTCACAAGCAGCGTAAAAGGAAATATATTGAAAACAGCAAAAGCTGATGTAATCATACATGGATGCAATTGTTTCACAAATATGGGTGGTGGAGTAGCAAGAGCAATGAGTGATAAATGGCCTCAATTACTTGAAGTCGATAAACTTACCAAAAAAGGAGACAAGACAAAACTCGGATCTTTTACTAAAGCAGATATTGTTTTAGATAATGGTAAACAAGCTACTGTATTAAATCTTTACTCTCAATTTGAACCTAGTGGAACAGATGAACTTTTAGCGGATTATGAAGCCATTAGAAAAGGCTTAAAAGAAATAAACAAACAATACAAAGGAAAAAATATCGTTTTTCCAAAAATAGGTGCTGAAAGTGCAAATGGTGATTGGTTTACTATAAGCAATATAATTCGAACAGAACTTAAAAACTGTAAATTAATGCTTGTGGATTTTCAATTGGTAGATAGTTTTGAAGTTGAAGATTTATTGATTAAATAGTAATTTAAAATTGATTTTTGATTTACATTTATTTTTATTGGTGTTATCATTTTCAAAATATTTACGAGGGATTTAAAATGGGCGCAAAGGTTAGATGGAAGTCAGAAAATGAATCGGATAATAAATTTGCATATGCATACTATAGTAACTATGCAATAGCCATTATTTTTGTTGCGTTGTCGGCATACAATTTATTTAGTCAGAAATATCTTTCTGCAATTCCTACTGTAATTGCTTTTTTTGTATGTGTATTTTTAAAAAACTTATATGCTGACTTTTCAGCTAACTCAAAATGCAAAAATCCACATTCACTTCAAGAATTTTTGGCTGCTATTAATTTAGAAAAAACATCGAAAATAAAAAAGTTCATGCGTAACATGTCATCAGAAGACTATGCTGGTTCTATGGGCGTTTTATTTATGATATTACTTTTCGGTATCTTTCCTGTAATAGCATCATATGAATATCCATATTATTTTAATTTTGTTTTAACGGTAATTATTTCTTTATTTTTGCTAACTGTTTTGTTTTTGGTTAATGCAAAAATACTAGATAGAATAAGAATTTCAAATGAAAAAGTAACACATGAGATAATGAAAAAAGTAGAATCTGTTGTTTTCCAAAGACCAGAAGATAAAGTTAAATTTTCAGATGCTATTTTGGAACGACTAAAGTATGGATATATAACCAGACTTGAACTATATGAGATAACTACTAAATATGTCTTTGAGAATGACCGTACAGATATGGTGGCTTTTTTAAAGAATTTAAAATCGAATGAGGAAAAAAGATGAGTGCAATAGTAAGGCTGAAATCAACAAACAAAGTTGATAACTATTATGCGTATAAATATTACTTATATTTTATGCTGTCAATAATTTTATTAGCTGGTGGAATTTATTGCTGGCAAGAATATTCCAAATTTATAAGTTTATTTTATTTCACTGGTGCTGTCTTTATATTTCTATATAAGAATAGTTATGGTGATTTTTCTAAAAAATCTAATTGTACTCATCCCAATAATCTAGAAGACTTTATGCATTCAATAAATGTAGATAAGGAAAGTAAAGTATCTGAAATATTTAATGATATTGACTGTGATGTTCTCTTTTTGATTGCAGGATTAATACTTGTCTTTGGCTGTTTGTTTATTCCTCTTGGTAATTTAATATATGCTAAATCAAATGGGTTAGGAACACCATCTTTCTATACTATTTTTAATAATTTATCTCCTATACTTATATCAACCGGAGTATTAATTTTAGGTGGCATAGAATCTAGATTTTGGTCTAATTATGGTTCTTCCAGCAAAGTGTCTTCCGAGACAATAACACCTGAATTACTTAAAAAGATCGATAATATTGTGTTCCCTGTTGATGGGCAAAAAGAAGAGTTTGCAAAGACCATATCCTATAATTTTTCAATTAGTAATTATGTTACACGAAAGAAACTATTTGATATTTGCTATAGCTTTCTTAATAAATCACAAAAAGAACATTCGCTAGACGTTTTAAATAAGTTGATTAATAAGTAATCAATTTCAAAGTTTCTAAATGTTCTTCATTAAATTCGGACCAGTGATTTAATTGAAGAACATCGTTTCCTTCTTTTGTAAGATTCATTCCATAAAGCAAGTATATTAATCTGATAATTCTATCAGTCTCTTTAAGATAGGAAAAATCCATACTGTATATTTCATTGTTATGAGTTCCATAATATATTTTTATAAATGAAACTTTAGGATTTAAAGATTCCTCTAATACAATTCTAATATTAAGATATGAAGCGTTTATATCCTGAAATGGGTTTTCGCATGAACATATAAATTTTAAAAATGTTTTAATTGTAATTTGGTCTTTATAAAAATAAAAACCAAAACTAAAAATCATGTCAAATATGTCTTCTATATTTGTATTATCACCAATCGTATAATAATTCTTATTTAGATGTTTATATTGAACCTCTATTAATTTTCTAAAATCTTTAATTTTTTTTAAGCCGTCGAATAAAATGTCGCTACAAATATCTCTATTTTCATGATTATATGAGGCATCAATAAGCTTTTTAAAACCATTTCTAATTATAACATGCTGTTGATTAAAATCGATATGAATTTTGCCATCAGTAATATAGTATTCAAAAGTGCTTTCTTCATTATCAATTAAGGAAAGTATTTCTAACTTTTTATTATCAATATATTTCAATTCGATATTGAATTTTGCACAATACTTTATGAATTCATAAACAATATCTTTATGTGAATTAAGTATTTTGCGTTCTTTGTTTTTTCTGATTTTTTCTTTTAAATAAGATATCATTTATATTAACCTATATCATTAAAATAAAATACTATATTAACCTCCTATATACAAATTTTTCTTGTAAAAACAAAAGCAATCTGATATACTTACAAAAATATTAATAGGTATAAACAAAATGAAAATAGACTTAAAAGAGATGACAGTAGGATCTGCCTTAGTTGGAAAATTGGTATGGATATGTGATTATCGCCGTGAAGATTTGAGTAAAAAGGCTATTCGACATGTTAAACCCCAAGAAGTCTTGGTTAGAAGCAATTCTGAATTACCAGCAAACAAAACAGTTTATTATACCGAGAATCATTTCGTAACATTGACAAAGAAAGGAACACCAAGCTCAACAGTAATTCCTGTTTTTGATACAACTGGTTATCGTTCATTTACAGGTGTAGCTCTTAATATTTTTGATAATCAACAAGAATGTATTGAACACTATAATAAACAAGCTGATGACATTATCAAACGTCTAGACGTTCAAATTGAGAATGCAGTAGAAGCACTCAAAAGAGATCGTCAAGAAGTAGTAGACAATAAAATATTTTTAGGATAAAATAGCATTTTAATATAAGGAACAAAAAAATGAGTTATACATATATTTCTAAATTTGTAGAGAATCCAGATGCAGTCTTTAATAGATTGTGGAATGAATTAGATTGGGAAAGACATGGTTCAACACCAAGAAGAGAATATTATTCAAATGATAATGGCGCACCATACACATATGGTAATCCAAAATTTGCAAGAACGTATATCGCAAAACCTTGGCATAGTGATGTAATTGCTATTCGTACAGCATTAGAAACGTTGTTAGATGCTAAAATGGATGTTTGTTTTATTAATGGATATGAAGATCATAGAGACCATTTAGGCTGGCATGCTGATGATAGTCCAGAAATGGATGATGATAGACCAATTGTCACTGTAAGTTTCGGAGCAGAAAGATTTATTTGGTTTAGAGAGAATTCAAATATTGATGTTGTTGATAAAGTATTGTTAGAAAATGGAAGTGCTTGTATTATGTTGCCCGGTATGCAAGATACACATATGCATAGAATTCCTAAGCATGATAGGGAATGTGGTCCTAGAATAAGTTTGACATTCAGAGGATACGTAGAAGCCAGCTAATGCTGGCTTTTTTACATTTTAAAATTGGATTATTCAAATATCGTGATATTATGTGAGAACTAAATATCTTTAAAGGTGAAAAATGAATAAATTAAAACTTTTATTTTCAATACCATTATTTGTTTTAGCATCACAAGCTTTTGCTGTAACAGAGCAATTAGATTTTTATGCTAATGGAAATAGACATTCTACGTCAGGGCAACTAAAAGATTTCAAAAATATAACAAAATACAAAAATTACCTAATTATAAATGATGCTCAACAAGATTCTTATGTAACTCTTAATAAGGAAAACCCATATTTTATAACGTATAATGAGCAACCATTGGATTTGAATTCTGTATTAGAGCGTCACAAAAATGAAAAAATTACTATAAATGGAAAAGAATACAAACTCATTGATGTTCAAAATAATGGAGTTGTTGTTCAGAAAGATCAAGATTCAGAAGAATATACATTAATAAAAAATGTAGAAGATATTTCTTTCAAAAAGGATTGGTTGCGAGAGCAAGAAAAAGGGTTGAAAGTTTACTTTCAAAATGATTTAAATAATGAAGATTTATTATCTTATTCTCAAATAGAAAATGGATTAAATTATAAAAATAAATATCAAGTCGAATTGGTTGATGATAAAAATCTAGACCTTACTCACTATATACAAATTGATAATGGGACAAATAAAGTATTTGAAAATATAAATGTTTCTTTCTTTTTAAGTGATATTAATGTTAATAAAAGCCCTATAATGTTTAAAGGAAATATGATGGCTATGCAGAGTAGAGACATAGAGTCAGACATGGTTGAAAAGCCAGAATTTCAAAATACAGATCTAGATAACATAAAAGTTATTTCACTTAAAAGCCCTATAACTATTTTTCCTAATATGAATAAAATAAATTTCGAGGAAAAGAAATTTAATTATGAAGAAATTTCAAAAATTAATATTGATATAAAAAATTATTTACCCTCTATTCCATTAGAGCTTGCCTTAAAATTTGAACAAGATTCAAAAAATATTGAAGAATATAAAAATCAATTGAAATCTTCAATTAAAAATAATTTAGATGAGCAAAAATATAAATTTCAAGATTATATTGTAATAAAAAATAAGGACAAAATTTTTCCTGCAGGTAATTTAGATGTTTATCAAGGTGCAGACAGAAAACTTATTGTTTCCGACAATATAGGATATTCTGAAAACAAGGATTTAGAAATTCTAAAGAAAAGCAATAGCGATTTAGAAATAATCGATTTTAATTTAGACATTAATAAAATCAATAAACCAATTACATTGATTAATAACCAACAATTACAGAATCAATACTATGTTTATTTTAAAGATTTTACAGTAAATAATAAATCAAATAGAGATTATAATTTTATGTATAATGGTCATAAATATGAGATCAAATCGAAAGATAAAGTTGTAATCACACTCGAATTGAAAAAAGCATCTTAAGATGCTTTTATTTTTTAGGATTTAAGAATATTAAAAATTTGTCTACAAAATTTAATTTTTCATTGACTCCATCACTTGTCGTCAAGTCATAAGAATCATAAACATTTGTGATAATACTTTTTGATAAATGTGTGTGTTTATAATTATATTCAATGAATTGCTTTGTGTATTGTTTCATGGAATCAGATTTTGATTCTTCAAAATGAAGATAACGATTATATGGCTGCATATCAACACGCCATAAATCTAAACGGTCAGCATCAAAACAAACACCTATTTCTTTTACATCAGCCTGTTCTTGATAATTGTGTTTTGAACATGCTTCATATATAATTTCTTTGTTTTCGGGCTTTAAATGAATAATTGAATCCATTTTTCTAAAGAATTCAGCACCATTGTAGCCATGTTCTGGATCGTCATGTTCGCAAATTCTTTTTGAATCATGAAAAATACTAAAATATGCAATGATTTCTAAATCAATATTATGAATTTTTGATAATAAATGACCATAGTAATATACTCTACTCCAATGGTTTACACCATGAACATCTGAGTTTTTAAGTTTGAATTCGTCCATTATCTTTTTAAGGACTTGTGGCGGAATTATTTCCCAAAAATCAGATATAGCTTCTTTCTCGTTGATTTCCATAATACTAGCTCTCATTTTTCGGATTATAATATACTAATATTACAATATTATCAACTTTACTTTCATGGCGAATAAGCTAAAATAGGTAGATAATCTAGAAGAGCAAAAATAATGACACAAAGTAATTTAATCAGAACATTAACCAGTGAAGAAGATCAATCTGTTAACTATATTTATGATGCTACAAATATTGGAACATTTGAAGCACGCTATGTTCGTAGGGAGGATAAATACTTCATTGTATACCTATCTTCACAATCAGGATGTGATCAAGCATGTAGAATGTGTCACTTAACATCTACTGGTCAAAATAAATACGAAAATGCTACTTTAGAAGATTTTCTTAAACAAGCGAACAAAGTATATGAGCATTATGATTCACAAAACAAAGCTGAACTTGTTCATTATAACTTCATGGCTCGTGGAGAAGCATTGAATAATAAACTTATTTTAGAAAACAGCGGACTATTATTATCTTCTTTAGAAGAATTAGCTAATAAAAGAAATTTAGAAAGTAAATTTTTAATGTCAACTATATTGCCTAACGCATTAGGAAATAAAAAAATAATTGAAATTTTCCCTGAAATACATCCTGAAATTTATTACTCAATATACAGCATGAATCCTAAATTCAGAAAAAAATGGTTGGCAAGAGCATTGCATGCTGAACAAGGTTTGGATATGTTAAAAGAGTGGCAGGATGAAACAGGAAAAGTACCTAAAATACACTTTGCTTTTATTGAAGGTGAAAATGATTCTGAAAAAGACATGATTGATATTGCAAAAGCAGTTAAAGAAAGAGACTTAAAAGTAAATATCAATATTGTAAGATACAATCCATATTCTGATAAATATGGTAAAGAGCCAGAAGAATGTGTAATACAAAGAAATTTCGAGTTACTAAAAGAATTACTTAATCCAGAACAAGCAAGGATAGTGCCAAAAGTTGGTCGTGACGTAAAAGCATCTTGCGGTATGTTTGTTGAAGCTCAAACTTCTCTTGAAAAGACATTGAAATAATGATAATATAAAGCCATTAAGAGGAATTTAAAAATGGGCGTAAGAAAGTATAAAAACGTAAGAAGAGTGTATTTTGATATGGATGGCGTTATTGCAGACTTTGAAAAAGCCTGCATTGATGGTGGTCATGAATTTAAAGATTTCAAAATGCTAAAAGGAAGCTATTTGAACCTTCCTGTATATGAAGGTGCTACAGAAGCCGTAAATATGGCTATTGATTTAGGATATGAAATTTTTGCTTTAACAAAAATACCAGCACATAATCCCTATTCTGCAACTGAAAAGTTAATTTGGATTGCAAATAACATGCCTCAATTTAAGGATCATGTCATTTTATCACCTGATAAAGGAGTCATTGGTAAAGCAGAAGATATTTTGATTGATGATCATCCAGAATGGGCAAATGCGGACCAATTTCCGGGTAGAATTGTTAAATTCACTGGTGACTGGACTGCGGTTAAAAAAGTGCTTTTGGAGCTTGCGCCTGATGAAGCAAAGAAAGCTGTTTTAAAAGAAATGTTAACTGATTTGGGCGTATTAGAAAATGACGGTACGTTGAAAAAGAACTATCAGTAAATTTTCAATTAAAATTAAAAGCAAGCATTCGCTTGCTTTTTTTACTTGTAAAATTGAAATATAAATATATTATGTAACGAAAGAGGAAATCAAATATGTTGTGGCTTATACAAAATGCGGAATTTAAAGAACATGGTGTTGAAGCAATTTATAATTATATTTTAGAAAAAGGCATTGATTATAAACTAGTTAAAACACCAGCATTCACTGACATTATTGTTGATGGCGATGCTGATTTTAGTGAATTCAAGCAAGATATTAATTTAATACCTCAATTGGAATTCTCAAATGATAAACAAGTGATGACAATAGGATCTTACTCACTTGCAAAAGCTGCAAAAAAGAGAGGTTGGACTCCCGGCGCATTCATTAATGAAAATTTTGAATTTTCAAAATGGGTTCAAGGTTGGGGTAAAGATAATTTATTAAATGGAGAGGCAATAGAAGGAAATATTAAAGATATTAAAGTACCTATTGAGTGGAACAAATTATTTGCTAGACCAAGCGAAGATACTAAGTTTTTTTCAGGACAAGTTTTTGAAAGAGATAACTTTGTTTTTTGGTTGGATAAAATAATATGTGCAGAAGATGACTCTGATGCCGATACGTCCATAATTATTGCGCCACTAGCTGAAATTGATTGTGAATACAGGCTTTTTGTGGTTGATGGGAAAATAGTGACTGGTAGTCTTTATAAATCAAAAGATAGGGTTCTTTATTCTCAATTTATTGAAAAAGAAGCATTGGACTTTGCAAATAAAATGTTATCTGTCTGGCAACCAGATAGAGCTTTCGCTTTTGATATAGCATTAACTCCAAAAGGTGCTAAAATTATAGAAGTAAATAATATTAATTCGTCAGGTTTTTATTCTGCTAACATTCCTGATTTGGTTGATGCTATCGAAAATATGAAATTTTAAGAGGTGCCAAATGAGTGACATGAAAGAGTCTTATCATATTAATGGAGAACTGGCTTCTATTTCATATTACAACTCAAAAGGTAAATTACACAGGGAAGGTGATTTACCAGCAGAGCTTTTATTCTATAAAAATGGATTGTTAAAAAGCGAAAAATATATGTTAAATGGAAAGAAGAATCGCAATCAAGCCAAACCTGCATTCATAAAATACAATAAAGATGGTCAAGTTATTTATCTAGGATATTTCGTTAATGATAAATTTCATAAGATAAATGAACCCGCATTAATAAAGTATCATGATAATGGTCAAATTGAAGAATTGAAATATTATATTAACGGTATTTACAAAAGAGATGATCATACACTACCTTGCCATATCGTATATTTTAATTCTGGAAAATTAAAAACCGAAGAATTTTTTTATAATGGAAAGCTTCATAGGAGTAAAGATTTACCAGCATTTATATCTTATTATGAAGATGGAACCATATGTTCAGAAACTTATGCAATAAATGGAATTATAGCAAGAATTACTCCTGATATGCCATCTTCTATAGCTTATGAAAAAGGTCAAGTTATTTATAAAAAATTCTGTAATGAGTATGGAGATCTATTCGTTACTGATAATTATAGACAACCTGTAATTTATTGTAGAAATCCAAAAGAAACAAAATATAAATTTGGCAAAAGGACTATGAATTCAATACAATATAAAGATTTTCTAAAAATAAATATGTTTACTCCTGAGCCGAATGAATTAAAGGATGAAGAAATAGAAATGCTGAAAGTCATTTTTTATTAAATAAAAAAAACCTCCATAAGGAGGTTTATTTATTTTATAATGATTATTCAGCGATAAAGGCTAAAAGCTGACCTTTGTTAACACTGCCTACTTTAGTTTTTACAACTTCACCATTTACAAAGTACAAAAGAGTTGGAATACTACGAACGCCATATTTTTGAGCTAATTCGCGGGACTCGTCTACGTTAAATTTAATGACTTTTATTTCCTTGTTTTCTTCTGCGATTTCTTCTAGGAGCGGAGCAATTGCTTTGCATGGACCACACCAATCAGCATAGATATCTAAGAGAACTGGCTTGTCTGAATTTAGAACAACTTCATCGAAATCATTAGGGGATACTATTTGTAGTGACATATTATTACCTTCGGTTTATTAATTTTGTTTTTAAATATTAACATTTTCAAATTAGATTTCAAATAATTTCCTTATGATTTATATCTATCAGATTGAAAGTTTTTATTTATAAGCCTTTATATTAAAGGTAAATATTTGAAAACCATTTTTAAAAAGGTAGAATATAAATCAGTTAATATATTTTTAATAAGAGGAAAAAATATGAAATCAGCGTTTCAAAATATCTCAGAAATGAATACAGCATTTGGAAATCTTTTCGGAAGTTGTGTAAAAGAAGGAAAAATAACAGATTATAAAAAGTTGTTAAATCAATCAAAAAATCTCTATGATGAATTAGATGAAATGAGAGATGATGGGTTTTCAATTCTAATAAAAGATGCTCATAGTAAAGAAGGGCGTGTAGGAATGGTAGATGCTATAGGAGACGTAATTGTATTCCTTTATGGTGTTCCACATTTCTTAGGTGATCATTATAAAACGCCTACTACGGAAGTAGAGTTTTTCTATAATGAAATTTTATCTTATAAAGCAGAAGAGAAATACGATGCTATCTATAACAAAGCTAAATCGCTTATTGATAATATAATTGAATCTGTAAGCAAAGAATCAACAGTATCAGAAGTTATTGACGCAGTTGGTGAATTGGACGCTTATATCAATGCATTATGCAAATACTATAATGTAGACTTAACTCTCTTGATTGATTTAATTACATTAAGTAATATGAGCAAGCTTTGCAAAGATGAAACTGAACAAAATGCAACTTTAAAGAAATATCAAGATGATGGTGTTGAAGTTTATGCCCAACCATCACCATTGCTTCAAGATAGCGGTGTTCCTTACTTAGTAGTTTATTCATCAATTGAACAAACAGTAAAAGGAAAAGTTTATAGAGCTAATAAATTCTTGAAATGTGTAAATTGGTTTGAGCCTGATTTGGCAAAAATCTAAATAAAAAGAAGCCTCTTAGAAAGAGGCTTTTTTTAATGATAATAACATAACAGTACACAAAACTTTATTGGGTTTAGACAGTTAAAAATAAACCCTCTATTTTATAAGTGATTATAACATAAATTTTATTTGAAAATGTTATTAAAAGTAAAATATTATATAATATCTTAAATAAAAGAAAATAATATGAACGCAATATTAAGTGCATTAGCAAAAGAAGCCGTAAAATATGGGAAAAAAGAATTGTCTTCTCGTGCATTAAAGAAAGCGGCGGATTTAACAACATCTGGATTAAAAAGTAATGAAACTTTATCAGGGGCAAAAGATATTGTAGATCATAAAGACGATTCTTTCTTTACCAAGAAAAACCTTGTTAAAGCTGCTGCTACAATCGGTTTAGGAGTTGCGACTGGTGGTTCGTCATTATTAGTTCAATTTATTGCAATGAATGTTATGGATATGGGAGTTGACCACATATTTAACAAATTTGATCAAAAAAAGGAAATGTTAGCAAAATCAGATATGAATATGCCAAAAGGGCAATTAGAAGCTTTTGATAATCTAGATTTTGGTTCAAAAGAAGAAGCTTCAAATAAGAAAATATTAAATAAACTAGCAGTAAGCTAATTAGGTTGGTATTTTAACATAAAAGAAAACATACAAAATACAAATAAGAATAATTACAGAAACAAAGAAATAAGTTACATTTGTTCTATGTATTTCTCTTTTATATTGCACTTTACTTACAACCGTTTTTTTTATCATATCCATCCATGATGAATAAGCAAAATGAACAAACATAAATATTAGAACAGAAAAGAAAAAGAAAAATGGGATTAAAACTGTATTCATTGAATTTGTACCTAATGTATTAATTAAATATTATCTGTTTAATATTAAAAGTCAATCTTAAAATAATAAAAGCGACCGAAGTCGCTTTTATTGTTTTTGATAAAATATTATTTATCTGTTTTGCCAGAACGTGTAGCATAAGAAGTGTAAGAAAGATCTTTTCTAAAAGCTTTTTCACTCATTGTATCAGCATTGCTCAAACTTGCGCCAATAGATGCACTTTCCAAGTTAAGTCTGCCATCATTAAAGCTTGCACTTGCATTTGCCACAAATGCCATTGAACCTGCAAGAATAGTTTTAGCTCTGGTCATATCTCCCAAATCAATAGCTCTTGTTGCTTCTAATTTTTTATTTGCAACAATCATTAATGTTTCCTGAACTTTAACTTCTTGATTATAAGAAAGCTCTTCCCATTCTTTTTTGGATACAACTACATTCTTGATTTCTTGTTTTTCAATGTGTTGAACACCATCACTATCTTTGAAAGATATTACTACGTTACCAACTAAATGATTTTCCGAAGTTTTGCCAACTTTAACTTTTAATTTAAATAATAAAGCATTTTTACCTTCACTAATTAAATTAGGAACAAGATAGGCGTTGTCTTGAACCACGAGACCATTCATTTGCTCAATAACGGATTGATTTTTTTCAAATTCAAAAGATATTTTAACATCGGTAGCATAAAGGTTATTAAGACCATTAAACTCATCTTTAAACATTTGCTCAAGTTTATTGTCATTATCGATATAATAAGCATTACCATCACCAGAATTAGCCATACCTTGAAGCAAGTCTTCATTAAATTGCTCACCGATACCAAAAGTAGAAGTACTGATAGAAACGTTTTTCATTAACAAAACATTGCTGCAAATAGTATCTGGATTTGTGATACCAGCGTTAGTTTGACCATCAGTTAACAAAATAACACGATTGATAGAATTTGTTTTAATGTTTTTTGCAACTTCTGCTGCTGCTGTATGCCATCCATCATGAATGTTAGTCATTCCTCTATGATAAAGAGAATTAATTTTTGATTTAATATGAGAACGATTTTCATTGCTTAATACAGTTGCTGGCACAACAATTGTAATTGTATCATCAAAGGAAATGATACTTAAAATATCACCATTACGCATAGCATCCATAGCTTTTAAAGCTGCACGCTTTGCTTGTTCCATTTTTGAGATTGGACGCTCTGTTGGAAACTCTGGATGTCTGAATTGTTGTCCAAAATGACCATTTGAATTATTTATAGCAAATCCTAAATTTTGAATTTGAGAACGACCACCTTTTACTGACTCTCCCATCGAACCAGAAACGTCAATTGCTAATGCAATATTCAATTGTTGAATTTCTTTGTTAGCCAACACTTCCTTTTTAGGAGCCAAAAGCTCAACCAATAAAAGCGTTTCTTCTTGTTTTTTTGTAAATGCATTTTTTTCGAAAGTATTTGTAATTTTAATCATTATAGTCACCGTTTATTGTATGTTTAATATTGTTTTTAATTGTTCAAGAACTTGTTCAGGGTTGCTAATTTTTACACCAGATTCCATTTTTAAAAATAGCTTGCCTTCTGTATCCAAAGGGTATTCAACCCACGTTTTGGAAACTGCAAACATTTTAGGCTCAGAATTATATTTAGGAGAACTTTGTCCATTCAGATAACTTGCTACTGCAAGTTTGCTGTTAGTTACAGAACGAGAAGACTCTAAATGCGAAGAACCAATAGACAAATTCTGTTTCATTCCAGCTAAAAGAGATAAAGCATTTTGCTGCAAAATGTCATCCTGAGAGGAAGAAGCCGAAAATGCAGAAGCTGATGCATTTAAAAATAATGAGCTTGGCGAATCTTCTGAAACATGATCAGAGATATTGGAACTCGTTGAAAGTTTTTGTATATAAGATTCAGATAAACCATCATTTTGATACTCTCGTAGTGTTAATAACTGGTCTAAATGCCTTTGTACATAATAAGTGTTACGACCATCTTTATAAGGCTTATCCATCATTCCTTTAGAAATGTAATCTCGAATACGTCTAACACTGATAGTATCTGAAATTCTTTTATCAGAAATAACAGAAGGATTAAGCAAAATAACCTTGTTCGCTTCTTCTGCTAATTCCTCGATACTCATTTGTTTATTCATTTTTAACCTCTTGAAAGATTCCATATGCTTAGATTACAATAGTTATTGTAAGTTGTCAACATATATTGTAAACATTTTTAAATAAAAAATTTTTACAACAATTATTGTCAATAAAATAAGGGTTTTTTGCTGATTTTTATTATAATATTTTTTTTAAATGAGATAATAAAGCATATGTTAAGGATTTTGGAATGAAAAGAATTGATTTTGTAAGGAAATTACATGCAGAAGTTAAAGGTATTTATCCAAATGATTTTGATGATAGAATAGATAGTCGTTGCACTTTATATTTGGATATAAATGAAATCGAACATGAAAAAGATTTCGCCAATCAATTAGGATTTGTCTTTGACGATTTTTTGAAAGATAATAACATTTTCAGGAAAGATATTTTATCAAAAGTGGAATTTACAAAAAGAATAGATGAAGATTATATTGATGAAGTTGGTGATGATGCCGCATCATATAAGTATATGGTTTATTTTGATAGTAATCAGTTTTTTGACAAGCTTGTTGAGGAAAAAGTGATTAAATCACAAAAATCATTTGTCTATAGAATTGAAAATGATAAACAAGCTGGACTCTATGCAGGTATTGGGTTAAAGTTGCTACAGGATTTTGATAATCAACAAGCGCCTTATGAAGATCCTGAATTAAGAGTTATATTCAGTGACCAATGGATGTTGAAGTCCCATAGCCAATATCATAAAGATTGGATATTTGGATTTCAGAATATAGAAAAAACTTCTAAATGGTTAAATGACTTAAATGACTTAGATGTTTTAGAAGCATTATCAAAAGAAGGTTTGAAAATCGTCAAATATGAAGTTAAAGATAGTGATTTAATCCATGGTTCTCAACAATCTATTTTTAAAAAAGATAAAGCAAAAAAAGTAGATGAATTTAGCCTATTAGTATTATTAGAAAAAACCAATCCAAATATCAGAAACACATTGACTATTTAAAAAATTAACATTATAATATGGGAAATTCGAGGTGTAAAATGATTAGTCGTTCAAATGATAGTGTATTTGGTGGAGTAATTGGTGGTTTTTGTGATAAATTTGGTGTAAGCAAAATGTTAGCTAGATTTATTCTTGTAATCTTGCTAATACTACTACCATTGAAAGTTGATATTATAATTTGCTTACTATATCTGTTAGGTCTTTGGTTTATGCCTGAACCTATTGTTATTCTTGCCAGAGATAGAGAGCATGTAATAAGAGATAGGCAACATTACGAGTAATATACTTACAATAAACAGAGAGATTATAAATGTTAAAAATCAAAGAAAAACGTGAAAAAGTAAATGTTTTAGAAGGTTCTGTTTGCGATAAATGTAAAACAAATATTTCTCAAGTTGAATTGCTAGGTAGCAACTCAGAAACAAAATCTATCGCAAGACAAGAATACGATGGAATGAACAATCCAGATGGACTTCATTTAACTTATTTAGCTGGATATGGAACAGAATTGGATGGAACGGAAATATCTATCACATTATGTTCACCATGCCTTCATGAAATAATCTTGGCAAATGGCGGTCAAGTTATTAAAAATCGCTATTAAAATCTTGCTATTTTAATTTATCTATGAGATTATAGTGTTCTAAATAACATAAGGAACACTATAATGTCTGACTACAAACTCCAACAAGCATTCGCTGCCAGAAAAAAACAAGAAAAAGTCGAAGAACTTTTTAAAGCTCTTATTTCCGAAGTAAATACTATGGGTTCAGAAGATGCTGTTGCGGATGGACTTGTAGAAGGTCTTTTGCGTTCTCATCGCACTCTTCAACAAAGCTTTGTTCGATCATTTATCACTGCTTGTCAAAAAATTGATAAAATGGACAACATTACTGACATGCGAAATGAACAGTCGATCAAAATTCTTAAACAAATTGCGAAAATTGATGAAACGCTTCCTTTTGTTTAATTTTATTTAAAACTGTATTGACTTAGCCTCTATATTGTATTAAAATACCGGAAATCAATATAGAGGCAAGACAAATGAGTTTAATTCATCTAACACTCTCACCAGAATACGTAAGCCAATGGGGCACATGGGAAGCTGCTCGTGAAATCCTACAGAACGCAATTGATACCAAAGATTATGATATCAATTCAACTAAACATGAAAACGCCTATAATGTATCTATAATTTCTCGTGGTGGAGTATTAGAGAAACGTACCCTTCTACTTGGCGAAACCTCCAAAAGAAATGACTCATCCTCAATCGGTACTTATGGTGAAGGCTTTAAATTGGCAATGCTTGTGCTTTTGCGTCAAGGAAAAGAGATTTTTATCAAAAACGGAAAAGACTTGTGGACTCCTTCATTTGCTATTCACCCTATCCTTGAAACAGAATGTCTTACTATTGAGATTACTGAAAATCAATATCCTGAAAACCAAGACAATGTTGAATTTGTAATTAAAGGTTTGTCTGCTGATGAAATAAAAGAAATTGAATCTAAAAAACTAGAAAAAGATTTTGAGAAATATATTTCAAGAAATGATGATTCTGGAACTTACAAAGGTTCTTCATACTGGCGTGATGACAGTCCGAAACTTTTTGTAGGCGGATTATATGTATGTGATTTAGAAGAAGGTTATGAATTAAGTTATAACTTTACTCCTGATCTTCTTGAACTTGATAGAGATCGTCACAGTGTTTCTACTTTCTACGTATCACTTGAAGCAACAAAATTGATTGCATATTCAAACAATACACAACTTCTCGCTGATTTAGCTAATAATGATGCTAAAGATGTATCTGATTATGTAAACATGACATCTTCTGGCAGTTATTATGGTTACTCAGGTCAATCAATTGTAATTCAAGATAAAGTTAAAGAAGATGCTAGTAAAAAATTCTTGAAGGTTCATGGTGAGAATGCTTATCCAATAGACAGTAACTGGGATCAGAAAAAAATTAAAGTTTCAACGAAACTTGCTATTGATGCCGGATTAACACCAGTTTGCTTGAAACATGGTTATTACCATATGCTTTCGAAAGATGTTACTGAAAAGAAACTAGGTGGTTATAAAGAGTTTAATCTTTCATCTGCATTACGTGATTTTTATGAAGAACATAAAGGTCAACTTCGTGGAAAGCCTAAAAGAGCATTGGAAGAATTAATTGACACCATGAATCTTTATGATGGCAACTACCCAATGCCAGAAGAATTGAAAAATCAACTTATTATAGATGACGATATCCCATTCTGAATGGGATTTCATTTTTAATTTAATTTTAAGGAGTATAGTTATGAGTATCAGTGCCAATGTGTTTACAGGGTTTTATATCCAGTTAACTAAAAAAGATTTTTACAAAAATATTAGACTTAATGCATGTGTAAATGAAGATTGTTCGGAATACCATGAAGAAAATAAAAATAATTTTTGTGGGAAATGTGGTTCTAAAACTGAGTTATTTGAAGTTAGTCAAAAAATTGAGGTTAATTATTCACATCATATTCTGCCAGACGAATATAGTGATGATTTTGACTTTAATAAAAGAACTTTTTCACTAATCCCTAGCGCCTACGGAAAGCATGCTAAAGTACCTTATTCAAAATCTAAAGATATTATGTATGAAGATGTGCAATTTGCTTTGGACTTATTGAAAATTCATAAAAAGCTAGAAGAATTGAAAAATAAATCTGTTCTCGCAAATGTCACTGAGTGTATCAATAGTGAATTTGGTGAAAATACAGCCGAGATAGTTTTTGGGGTTGTTGCATATGCTGGCTAAATCAGAGGACATAACAATGAATAGTTCCTATAAATTTAAAGGTTTTTTCATTCAGACAAAATATAAAATTGAAGATATTTTGAAAGAATTATTACAAAACGACATGGGGCATAAATTCTGTTATGCAAATAATGGCTTAACAGATATTGTTGCTGATTTTAGCACACCACTAGCCGTTATTTTTGATGAAAATAAAAATTCAACAAGAGAAGAAGTAAGCGAAAAAGATATTAATGAAGCCTTCAATGAGGTTAATCAAGATCCTTGCTTCAAAGAAATTGTTTGCTACATCAACACGAAATATGGTCAAGATACTGCCAAGATAGTGTATGGAGTTACTGATTATATATACTAAGAGGAAACAAATATGGGAATGGATCTGACAGTTTATACAGGATTTTATTTTTCAATTAAATCGACTGATTTTAAAAAGACGGTGAAGATTAATTGTTGCTCAAATGAATCATGCAAAGCATTTGACAAAGAAAATTCTAAGAACTTCTGTTCTGAGTGCGGCTCAAAAGTAGAAGAGAAAATTTATAAAAAAGTTATTAATTCAAATAGCCCAAGAGAGTTGCTTCCTGATGAACTAAAAGATTTAGTTCATCAACATGAGTACTCTAATGGACAATGGTTTCTAAATTATTCATTTGCAGACAATAAGGAACTCTGTAATCAAATGTCGCCAGACAGCGGTGATGATGAATTTGTAATTCCATATGAAAAGATTAATGAGAAAATGGTTTATTTGAAAGAGAAAGATAAACATACTTCTAGTATATTGGAATATATGAAAGATAATTATGGAGAAGATAGTATTTCTCTTAATTACGGTGTTATTGCATATTATAGTTAATTTAAAATAAAGGAGAAAACAAATGGGAATGCATTATTATACAGAAGTAGGTTTTTATTTTAAAGTAAAACAACAATCAAAAGAAATTAGTAATATTATACAAACATGCATCAATCGAGAATGTAATCAGCATGGAAAATTATTTAATCAAAAATTCTGTTCAGAATGTGGTGGTAAAGTCCAAGAAATAAAATTTACAAAAAACGAAAATACAGCAGCATCATATAAATTACTTCCAGATTCCTCACAAGAATTAATATCTAGTTTTGAAGGGCTTGAAGAAACTTGTTGGGTATTAAACTTCAAAATAGAAGATAAAAATATATTTTGCCAAAGTTTTGAAGGAAACAGAGGTTCCAAGGCTTTTAAAATACCATACAATGAAATAGAAGAAAAAATTTTTTCTTTGAAAGAAAATAATAAAAAAATTAAAGAAATTATTGAATATATGACAAATACATATGGTCAAGACAGTATAGAATTAGAATACGGTGTTTTTTCTTATTATTGCTAATGGGATTCAAAATGAAATATAAAAATATAGAAGATGCAGAAGCTATTATTAGAGCTATTGAATTAGTTTATCAAAAGCCTATTGATCGTAAAGAATTTACAGTAGATAATATTGCTGAAAAATTTAATGAGTCATACAAGTATCTTCATAAGCATGATGAATATTTTTTAAGGAAAGATATTAAATGGTTTTTCGGAGAGAAAGATTTTTCAAAACTGTTGTATAAATGGGCTTTTTTCCCTGACATTGCTATTCAAACAAGTGTAGAAGAAGCTTTTGGTATTATTATGGGCGTGAGAGATACCAAATCATGGGCTGGTAATCGTTATTTTTTATGGCGTCCATCCACTGGTGATTGTTTAGATATTTGTAATTCTTCGCCAAAAATATATGCAATAGATATGCCAATGCCTTATAATTATAATGATTTTCAGAAGAAAGCATTTAATGAATATTTAAATGCTTATTGCCTTTATAAGAAACACTACATTGAAAAAACAGGTAAAATTGTTTCTTTTGGAAAAAGTAGTATTACTATACTTGATGCTAGTGGAAATAAAGATGATGTAGAAGAAATTGATATAGAAAATACAATCTTAAAATTAAGTGATGAGGTTGGCGATTTAAGCTTCTCCATCACTATTAGTTCTAATTGAAAAGACCGCCAGATGGCGGTCTTTTTTTAATGCATTACGCTCATACCTTTAGTATGACAGGGACACCGACAAGATACAGGTTTAAATACTGCTGGTCTTACCCGCTCTGGATGTTCAGCATTATATTTATCAACAAAAGCTTTTGACTCTTGCTCAATCTTTTCGATCAAAACTTTATCAGGGGAGCCATCCTCATTGATATATTTTTCGTAACAGTAATCACAACATGCCATAACCATACGTATTTCCTCATTAATTTAATGGTTTGATTATATCATTATAGTATTGATATAGCAACAATAATTAATGGTCCATTTGACTTCCTTTGATATGACAAGGGCATTTGCAAGTTATAGGCTTGAATTCGTACATTGGCATACCTACTTCTTGATTAGCTATTTCAACTTTTTCAAGATCAGCCTTTTCTAATTGTTCTATCAATTTTGAATCAATAGTATCATCTTCATTAATATATTTTGTATTGCAATGATTGCAGCATGGAAACATAATATTTAGCTCCTAAGATTATAGTCGAAGCATTATACTGTGAAAACTATTGATTGTAAAGAAAAAAATAATATTGGTATAATTATTAGAGATTAAAGAGTTCATTAACAATGTATTTACCAAAAGAAAATAAAGTTATAACGTCAAAAGGCGTAGAGTTAGAATTTGAAATAATTCCTGATTCTGGTGCCACAATGAAAAAGAATGAAAAATGGCGTTATCATTCAATTAATGCTTATATCAAAAATAACGATGAGAAAATAAAAGTTGGTTTTGTAAATATAGCTTATATTGATGAGGAAAAGAAAAAAGAATACTGCGATAATCTATTGGTTTTTGCTGCAAAAATAAAATCAGAATACTTATTAAAACCATTAGGTAACAAAAATTTCAAAGATATAACAAAAGAAGAAATGGATAAAATGTTTGATGGTCATTATCAATTTATGGCATTAGTTGATGATCATAAGCAAAATATAAAAATGTTAGAAAGAGTAATGAAATATAGACATGGAGAGGCATATAAAAGCTTTCTGGATTACCATTATATGAAGCCTGAAATTGACTATATAGATGTAGCTGATGAGCATAAAAGAAAAGGCATAGGACAAGAGTTATACAAAAAAGCGACTGAATTTCTTGGTCTTAATGGTTTATCATTATACCAATCTACTACGCAATCCCATGAAGCAAAAGAATCATGGAAAAATATAGAGAATAATTTTGAAAACGTTAAAAAACATCAAGTATATAACAAAAAAGCTACCATTCAGGAACGTAAATACATTGATTGGACTCATCTGGAAATCAAACCCGAAATAAGGATAGAAGAAAAATCCAAAGCCAAAAGGGCAAAAAAAATAAAGCCATCATAAGATGGCTAATTTAATCAGACAAACTCTATTTCGTTATATATTTTTTCATACACTTCTATTTTATTAACATCTATTCCAAATGTATTTAACCAAAAATCGTCTTCTTTATTTTTATATTTCAATTTATCTTTATTGCGAAGATAATTTTTATAATTATTAGACTGATTCTTTTTGACTGTCATAAAGTATTCATGAGTTTTTTCACTTCCTATTTGAACACACTCAATGATTATCTTTTTAAGAATAAATTGTTCTTTATAATGACCAATCACTATTCCTGAATCGATCAAAGTAAAAGCGGTGTCTTCGAGTATTTCCAATTTGGTTTTAGATTTTAAGCTATTAGATACCTGCAGTAGTCTTTCTAGACCGAATCCAACATCAATGCATGTATCCAAAGTATTAACTATGTTTCCTATCTCAATATCGTCTTTATAGAACTCTGTGCAATATCCTCCAATGCTACCATCAGACCATATGCATTCATCGTCCATTTTAATTTCAATATTATATTCATCATAAAGACCTTTCCAGTCATTATATTTGTCGGGATGAATTGTTACATAGTCTGGTGTAATGTTTATTTTTTTGAGAAATGACCACATAAAATCTATTGTCTCTTTTAATGACCATTCGCGAAATGAAAAGAATCCAATCATTTCAAAGTTTAAATAATGAGTACCATCTCCAATTTCTTGCCAATCATTAAGGCGAAGACATTTTTGAATGTTTGTAAAAGTATTTTTATAATCTATATTTGAATACAACGATTTGAAATGTTGCATACCAGATGTGGTAAATAGAGTAGTATCATCAGGACTGATGACAGATGAGTTAATAGAGAAATTTAGTCCATGTTGTTCAGACAAATTTTTATAAGTTTCAATTATTACATTGCGTTTAGCGGTGACATATACAACCTCCGGGTTTTAAGTTATGTTGTTAATAAATAGTATTGCATATTCCAAGATGTGTCAAGACTTATTTCAAATAAAAAGCCTTTAACAAGTAAAGGCTTAAAATTAATTATTCGTCTCTTAAACTATCACGTAGCTTATTCAAACGACCATTAGTTCTTTCTGTATTTTTTTGTAGATCTTGATTTTGCATTTTCAATTGTTGTAACTCTAAACTACTTTGAGCATTTTGTTGAGCGACCTGTGCCTCTAACTTAGTTACTCTCAAATCAAGTTCATCTACTTTATTAGAAGAACATCCTGTCAATAATACTGCTGAAACAGCAAGGGATAATAAACCAATTTTCTTAATCATGTTTTTACTTATTTGTTTGTTATTAATGTATCATATTTTAAGAAAAACAACATATAATTATTGGTTTTTAGTCTAAAAATATTTTAATAATAATTGTTGATATATAACCTGTATGCTTTTTATTTATTTTTAAAATGATATCTTATTATTAACATAAAGAGAACTATTAAAAATGGATGATAAATTCAAAGTAAAAGTACCACCTATCAAATCACAAGGGAAAAAGACTAAGCTTGTAGAATGGATTAAGGAATCGATGGATTCATTACCAAAGTCAAAGGATTGGTTATATGTTGAACCTTTTGTGGGTACGGGAGTTGTCGGTTTTAATCTTTCTCCTGAAAAAGCTATATTCTCAGATATAAATCCTCATTTAATAAACTTTTATAATGGATTAAAAAATAAAACTTTCTCATCACAAGATGTAAGAGAGTATCTGAATACAGAAGGCGAATTACTTTTAATGAGAGGTGATCCTCATTATAAAGAAGTTAGAACAAGATTTAACGATTTTGGACATCCATTAGATTTCTTATTTTTATCAAGATCGTGCTTTAATGGAATGATGAGATTTAATAAAAAAGGAGGTTTTAATGTTCCTTTCTGCAAAAAGCCAGCTAGATTTGCACCAGCTTACATCACTAAAATTGTAAATGAAGTTAAATGGTTAGAATCAAAGTTACATAATAATGATTGGACATTTGAAGTTGCAGATTTTAAAGATATATTAGAAAGAGTAAAAGACAATGAAAATGCAATTGTTTATTCAGATGGTCCATACCCAAGCAGATATAATGATTATTTCAATGGATGGAGTGATGAAAACGAAAGACAGTTGTTTCAGTCCCTAGACGCTATTAAAGGACAATTTATTCTTTCTACATGGCATGGTAATGAGTTTAGGCAGAATACATTCATAGAAGAGTTATGGTCTAAATTTGATATTGTGACTAAATCACATACTTATCATTTAGGTGCAAAGGTGGAAAATAGAAACGAAGTTCAAGAAGCACTGATAGTGAAAAGACATGTTTCATAATTAAATTTATAAAATAAAAAGCTCCCGAAGGAGCTTTTTTACTTTTCAGTTTCAATAATCTCTATATTATATTCTTTTGCAAGCTTGCGAACTACTTTTTCAACTTTCTCCATTCCTGACCATCCATCGGTATCATGATCTAGATTGACTAAGTGTTTACCATTGGATAATATTTCAATAATATCATCACCTTCATATTTAATAATTTCAATTGTCATTGTTTCACCTTTTATAATAAATTCTTTTTAAACTGCAAAAAAAAGATGACCGAAGTCATCTTTTCAATTTTTAGAAACTTACGCCTTTATCAACACCAGTACTAAAAGTATCTTTAGAACTTTCAGACATAATTACAGGATAATCATCTTTATCGCCTTTGCATCCAAAGTGAAGAGTAGGGTATCCAAATGCACGAAGAACAATATCACCGGGAGAAGTCTGAATTCGATTGCATGCGATTCTTTTAGATTCGATCAATCGTTTTTCATTCTGTTCATAATCCTTACGTCCACCAGAAATTTCTTTTTGAATATTTGTATACAATTCAGGAGTGACTGCAATGTTGTTTTCTTTCAAAACTTGAAATACAGCTTTGCTGCCATCTTGACCATAACGAGCTTTAATTTGTGCTTCAATAGTCGCAGTCAAATCATCTCTTTGCATTTTAGGAACTTTTGCCATTTCCATAATACGAAGTGTATATTGGGAAAGGTTTGTTTGGCGTCCTTGGTTAGAAGCGATAATATCACTTTCCAAGCGCACAAAATCATTTTTCAAACCAATTGCCCAAAAAACACCCAATAATACTGCCAAAACAATTGCTCCCAATACGCCGAGAGCAATAAGACCAGCAGAACCTTTTTGATTTCGATACATTTGATTTTTCCTTATTAAGTTGTGTGATTTGTTGTTACGGATACTATTCTATAGTGATTTTCAGGTCATGTCAATACTTTAATATTAAAAAATTCTATTGACTTTGCTTTTATTTAACACTATAATACACGCCTGAACCTACTATCTATAAGGAAAGCTAAATGTTCTTTTATCTTGTACCCATTGCTTTTTTGGTGCCAGCAATATTAAAATTCTTCTTCAAACAAGAAATTAAGCCTATTGAATGGGTATTGCATACTATTGTCTCTGTAATTATTGCTATTGCAATTCCTTTTGCGCTTGTTCATATTGCAGGATATGACACTCAGGTTCTAAATGGCTATGTAACAGAAAAAGAAAGAGTTTATAATCCAAAGCAAGAATCCTATAGTTGCAACCCACATACTGTTACAGATAGTAAAGGGCATAGCTCTACGTCATATGATACTTGTCACAGAACAATTCCTGAATGGGATTACGTAGTACGTTCAACAGTTGGAGATTTGAAAATTTCAAGAGTTGATGCACATGGACAAAGAACACCAGAAAGATTTACACAAGTTGTAATTGGTGAACCATTTGCACAAGAAAGTATGTTTTTAAATTACTTAAAACTTTCTGATACAACTTTGTTTAAAGATATGGTTGATAAGAATAACCAATATATTGATAAAGTTCCAGAATATCCAGAAGTAAATGATTATTACAGAATGAATCGAGTAATTAGCGATTCTGTGGACATGAGTAAGCTCAACAGCAAATTGAATGATTATCTTAAGAAAAATGGTTCTACATATCAAATTAATATTGTTTCTGTTTTTGTAGGAGAAGATGTTACAGAAGACTTTTTCTACGCTTTGCAAGCGAAATGGATTGGTGGCAAGAAAAATGATATTGTAACTGTTGTTCAACTTAAAGGTGATAAGTCTGTTGGATGGGTCAGAGTGATGTCTCGTGCTGACACAGAAGTATTTAACAAATCTCTTGAAATGGATTTGCAAAATGCCAAAGATTTTTCTGATGATAAATACCTAAGCATTTTGGATGAGAACTTAAAGACACGTTACAAACGAGTAGATTTTGAGAAAAAGTATTCTTTCCTAGAAAGCGACTTTAACCCATCATGGACTCAGATTATCTGCTGTATTGTTTCCTTGATTTTTGGTTCAGTACTTGTTATGTTTGGCTACAAAATGTATGAAGCACGTCAAAACAGATTCAGGTATTAAATATTTTAAAATATTTTCAAAAAGTACTTGACAAGATGTTTATAAATGTATAGAATATGCGTATAGATTAAATAAATCACTTAAATTAAAGGAAACTTAAAATGAACACTAACACTTTCAACAGAAGAGAACGCGAACGTAACTTGGCATGATCTAGTAATGGAGATCATGCCGAGCGATACGGCGTGGTCTCCAAAGTTGAAAGTCTTATCAGACACCTTTGGAGAAATCCAAAGGTGTTTTTTTATGTGTGTTAAAAATATACTTCGTTAGCATAATGGATAATGCTCTTGACTACGAATCAAGTAGATGTAGGTTCGAATCCTATGCGAAGTACCAGATGTTTGTTGTAATGGGGTTTTGGTGTAATGGATAGCACATTAGTCTTCGAAACTAATTGTTCGGGTTCGAGTCCTGAAAACCCTGCCAGTTTTAAATATGCTCTATTCATCTACGTGGTTAGGATATCAGGCTTTCAACCTGAAAAAGTGGGTTCGATTCCCACATAGAGCACCAAGTTTAACATGAGAGTATAGTGTAACTGGAAAGCACACAATCCTTCTAAGTTTGTAGTTCGGGTTCGAGTCCTGATACTTTCGCCATATAAATGTTGTACTGTTGTACTGTTTTAATGTTGTAAAATGCCCTAGTCGTCTAATGGCTTAGGATTATTGACTTTCAATCAATAGAATATCGGTTCGAATCCGATCTAGGGCACCAGAGTTTTGTAATGTTCCTGTCGTCTAACGGTTTAGGATATCTGACTTTCAATCAGATGAAGCGGGTTCGAATCCCGTCAGGAATACCATGTGAAAGTATCTGTCCGGCACATCGCAGCCGTAAAACAGTAACTGGATGAAAATGTAGGTTCGACTCCTATCTTTCACATCAAAGTTTATATGGTTATAGTGTAACGGAAAACACGGCGTCCTACGAAGTCGCAGATCAAGGTTCGATTCCTTGTAGCCATACCAACATGCCCTAGTCGTCTAATGGTCTAGGATTATTGACTTTCAATCAATAGAATATCGGTTCGAATCCGATCTAGGGCACCAAAGATTCATAATGTTACTGTCTTCTAATGGTTAGGAAATCTGGCTTTCAACCAGACAATGCGGGTTCGATTCCCGTCAGTAATACCAGTTTTATATGGGTGTGGTGTAATTGGATAACACAACGACTATCGAAGTCGAAGATTAGGGTTCGAATCCTTATAACCATGTCAAAGTTGATTTACAATGTTCTTGTCTTCTAATGGCTAGGAATCCTGACTTTCACTCAGGCAATGCGGGTTCGATTCCCGTCGAGAATACCAAGTTTTATATACAGGCGTAACTGTGCGGTCTTCGAAACCGTAAACAGTAATGGATGAAAATGCAGGTTCGAATCCTGTCTCCTGTACCAGAATTATTTAATATTCTTGTCTTCTAGTGGTTAGGATACTTGACTCTCAATCAGGTGACGCGGGTTCGAATCCCGTCAAGAATACCAAATTCAATGTAAAAATTGATGGAGGTGTAGTGTATTGGATGCACATTAGTCTTCTAAACTAATAGGCTAGGTTCGACTCCTAGCATCTCTGCCAGAAATGTAATGCTCTTGTCTTCTAATGGTTAGGAAACCTGACTTTCAATCAGGTAATGCGGGTTCGATTCCCGTCGAGAGTACCAGAAATACAGGTATAATTGCGTCGCCTTCTAAGCGATATGCGAATAATGGATGAAAATGTAGGTTCGACCCCTACTGCCTGTGCCAAATATGTAATGCTCTTGTCTTCTAATGGTCAGGAAACTTGACTTTCAATCAGGTAATGCGGGTTCGATTCCCGTCAAGAGTACCAGAAATACAGGTGTAGCTGTGTGGTCTTCTAAGCCATAAACAGTAATTGGATGAAAATGCGGGTTCGATCCCTGCCTCCTGTGCCAAAGCATATAGTGTAATGGATGCACAGCAGTCTACGAAACTGCTAGTTTAAGTTCGAATCTTAATATGCTTGCCAATATGTCCTACTACTCTAATTGGAATAGGAGCCTTGATTCTCAGTCAAGGGAATATCGGTTCGAATCCGATGTAGGACACCATTTGAAAATGCCCTCTTCGTCTATATGGTTAGGACGTAAGACTTTCAATCTTGAAAAGCGAGTTCGATCCTCGCAGAGGGCACCAAATTTGGAGGTATAGTGTATTGGATAGCACACAAGTTTCCTAAACTTTTAGACTAAGTTCGACTCTTAGTATCTCTACCAAATTTGACTTTTATTTAATTTTACAATAATATAATAAGCTGTAATTATTGAGTTCAAGAAATGTTAAATAAAGTACAAAATAACGAATCGGATGACATATTAAGAAGGAAAGCATTAATTTCTGCTGTCTTCAAGGAAGATTCAATACCTTATCTTCAAATTCAACAAGATGGTAAAATAACATTAAATTATCAAGCTAACAATTATAGTCTATCTCAAAATAGTTGCATTTTTTCCTCTAGAGAACTCAATAAATTAGTAGAATATAGCTTTAATTCAAATCTATTAAACCAACAAAACCATGAATATCTACTTCGTGTTAATTTAGAAAATAATACTCTAAATGCTGTCTTTAAAGATTATGAACTGTTTTCAAATACAGATTCTGATATTCATCATATTAAAGAAATCATAAAAAATGCATTTAATCCACAAAACAAACATCAATATTTTTTTATGGATTTAGAGTATTTTCAAGATGAAAAACTTGAAATTCAAACTAGAATGAAATGTTCATTTTATACTAAAAAAGAATTTTATTTAATAATTCAAGATATAAATGAGCCACTAAAAGATGCAGTATTTATTGATGAGTTCATTATTAGTTTAAAAGATTTTATTGGTATCGACTTTTCAGAGAATATTATTCAGGAAGGCGGATTATCTTATGTAGATGAAATTATTAAAAGTATTAAATATTGAATTTTTCTATTAATGTTATAATTTGACAATAAATTATATACATTATTATGGATTTTGAAACAAATATAGAAGACGATTTAGATATGTACAATTCATATGCAAATTTATTTTCTCTTACCGAAAGATTATTTGAAGAAGCATATACTTTAATATCAGAACAGCAAAATTATTTTAATTTGGAATCTTACAACACTGTTCAAAAGTTATTGTTTAGGGTGTTGAATGAGCCTTACTCAAAAGATTTGTTTGGTAAAGATAGATATTCCATGGTCTTATATCATGGCATACTTGCAGTACATGATAATCAAACAAACCGAAATGAAAGCAGCTTATCGTCTCTTGTGCCATATGGAATACTCCAAAATAAAAATTTTACAGATTCGTTTGTAAATACAATGAAAGAGATTAGACAAAAAGTTGAGACACCTGATGTTCGTCCTTTTGAAAGAATGAATATTTTTAATAATGCTAATAGAATTGAACCATTTTTTAATGAATTGGATAACGAATACTATAGTAAGTTTAGAGAAAAATCAGAAATTGTGCAAAAACTTTCTCAAAGTGAAAGTCTAAAGTTTTTAATTATGCAAAAAATCAATAATGAAAGTGATGTTATTGAGATTGAAAAGAACGATTTATTTGTGAATCATTACCAAAAGCTAATTACAAATTCTTATTTGAATTTATTTGGAGAAAAAAATGTAAGTAGTGAAAATTTTACAGACAAATTTTTGTATTCTCTAATAAATGACTTTGGATATAGAAACATAGTTCAGTCTGGAATAGAAGAATCAAATGATGAAATGATATTTTTTAATATTTCAGTTAATGGTAAAACAGTTGGTGGAACTACTGTTTTTGAAAGAAATAACTATTCTGAAATAAATAATATAGACGTAATATCTAAATATGATAATGTTGACTTTATTAAAAATGCATTAAAAGGAATTGTCAATAATTTACCAAAAGACATTAACCTTATTTGTAATATAGAAAGAGAAGAAACATCTCAAAATATGTTGAATGCTATTCAAGAATTCAATAGAGAAAATGATATAAAAATTTATTCATCCTCTCATGAAATTAAAGCTTTTAAAGAACTTAATAAATTTTACGAACTAAATAATATAAGCGAAGAAGACAGAAAAAAAATATCTATCGATCACTTTGAAAAAATAATTAAAAATATACAAGAAAACCCTGATATAAATAAAGCTTATTTAGAAAATCTGAATATTTATGTTAAACCTGAAAATTTAAATAATATAGATAGAAAGACTTTTTTAGAAAAAGCAATGTATAAAACTCAAGATGAAAAAAGAGTAAATGATTATTTCATGTCGAATAATTCTTTTATTCGTAAGGGTATAGATATAGAAAAAACAAATGAATTTTCAAAAGAAATTAGAAATTCAATTTTTGAAACGACTAACAATTTCCTAATAAGCATGAATGTGAATTTGGATTTATTTCAAAAAGAAGCGCTAAAAGATAATATAGCAATAAATACAATAAATGTTAGTTATGATGAACGGATTGAATATAATTTTAATCATGTATATGATTTCTTATGTGAAGAAAATATAATTAAAAATAAAGAAAAAATTAAAATATATAGACTTGAAGCTGACGATAATCAAGAATCATTAGAATCATCATCTTTATATAAACAAGCTATATTAGAAGGCGATAAAGAAAAAAATTATGTTCACAATCTTTATGATAGAAGAGGTGCAGTATCAGAAAAAGGGCTAAATTATGTTTTTCATAAAGATCATGGAAAAACTGGATTCTGCCAAGAATGGTATTTTGCTTTTAAAAATAAAGAACAATTAATCAAATGGTTTGACCAAAATAGTTTAGAAAACCTAGACAAAGAAAACATTAGAATTGGGATTTATGAAGTAGATAAAAATATGATGATGGAATCAAGAAGACAAGTCATTTTTAAAAAAGAAAAAAGCATTAAAATAAAACAAGAAAATATTTTTGATTTCTTGGGCAAAGAAGAACCTAAACAGAAAATCAAGAAAACATTAAAAAATATAGGTTGACTTTCCTTGAAATCTAGGGTATATTTGGATTATTAAATGTAGTTAACCAGATAGAGGATAGTTCACCATGATTGTTGCCTAATTAGCCATATAAAATTCAAACATAATCAAATTAATTGTGTGATGATTTATATGGTTTTTTATTATCAAAAATAAATCAATCTACAAATTAATGGTGACTATATGTCTAGTTTAGAAAATCAATTTAGAGCTTTAAAAAGAGAAGGAAGGAAGTATTCAACAAGAGTAGATGAATACTATGATGAATGCGAAAAAACATATGCTTACGAAGTGAATCAACATCCTGATGCATATGCTGTTCGTTCACTGGAAAATGTTCTCGGTCATGTTCCAATGAAAAAAGAAAGTGAATTGCTTAGAAAACTTATGTCTGAAAATGGCTTGTCTGCAAAAGAAGTTAGGGAACATAAAAAATACAGGATTTTACTTTCTGATGCCGCAAAGTTAAAAACTAAAGTAATTACTAACAATCAGAAAAAATTCTTGAAAATTTGCAAAGATGTGATGAAAGAATTAAATCTTCCAATTTGGAATCCTTTGGTAGAAAAAGAAATAAGAAATAAAATAAAAGGTCCATCCGAATTAGAATACTTTAGTAAATATATTGTTTCTGAATATATGAGAATTTCTTCTTTGAAGAAGAAAAAATAAAATGAACAATTTTAATAGATTTTATAAAAGTGAGGTAGTTACCATGTTTGTTGCTTAATACGCCATATAACCTTTAACCTTTAACCACTATTAAATTAGTGCAGGAAAAGTTTGTATGGCTTTTATTATCAGTTTTAATAAAATTAACCTACAAATTAATGGTGACTATATGTCTAGTAAAGAAAATCAGCTACGTGTACTTAAACGAGATCCTTCAAAACGATTTCAACCTATTTATAATCTAAATCTTCAAATTGGTTGTGATTATATTCCAGAAGTGATTGAAACAGAAGAGTTTCAAAAATTAAAGCAGGAAGTTGGTCATGTACCAATGAAAAAAGAAAGTAAAGTTTTACGTAAAATAATGTCTCAAAATAAGATTTCAAAAAAGGATGTGTTAGATAAACCTTTATACAAACACGAATTAAAATCTGTTTGCAAAGATGAGTCAGTTTTAACATTAGAGGAAAAGAACTTTCTTCGTAATTATAAAGAAGCAATGGCAGAGAGCAATCTTCCAGTTTGGGATAGCAAAACGATAGAAATATTGAAAGAAAATTTGAAATGTAAAATAGAGCTATATTTATCTAAAAATGCTTTACCTGATTATCCTTGTGACTGTTGTGGTGAATATTATCCCTACTTGAATGTAAAGGATTATGTATTTTTTAGACAAGATAGATTGGCACTTACTGATGATGCAAAAAATTATAAAGAAATTCTTTATGATTCAGATAAGAAAATAATTAAGAAATATATGCTATTAAAAAAGAAACAAAAGTTAAAATAACTATATTGGCTGATTTAATTCAGCCTTTATGCTCCTTTGGTGTAACTGGATAGCGCTTAGGTTTCCTAAACCTAGAGAACAGGTTCGAGTCCTGTAAGGAGTACCACATTAATAGAGAGCTATATATGGGATTTCGTATTCGCAAAAGTTTTAAATTGTTTCCCGGCGTTAAAGTTAATGTCTCAAAAAAAGGATTAGGTCTTTCTGCTGGTGTAAAAGGATTCAGAGTTAACAACCGTGGAAATGTCAATATAGGCACTGGTCCAGTCACCTATCAAACAAATTTAAATAGTCAAAATAATAAGACAAAATCCAATAAATCATCTATCACAAAGATAGTATTATTCTTTATAATATTTTTTGTTATAATTGCTATTTTTCAAAAAATATAAATTTATTGAAAATATATTAGAAAGCCGTTTGACATCTCACCTTTAATAAGTACAATATTTTCTATAAATCTTTTTATTGAAAACTAAGGTACTTACTATTATGGAAACTGCTCTTAAAAATGACTTCGGAGTAACAATTGAAATGCCATCAATTGATGAACTAATGTCAAGCGATGATATTTTAAATTTTTTAAAAGACAATAAAAAAGCCAAAAACCCCTATGATGTAGATTTTAAAGAAATGCTCAATGCTGCTGCTTCCATACATAAATCTATGCAAGAAATTCCAAATAATTTAGAATATAAGAGATCATCTGCTGTTTTTGCTTTCCTAAACAAAAAAAGCAATTCCTTTCAAAAAGAAATTGTAAAAAGCATAGCTGCTCAATATTTTGAAAAAGTTCCAACAGAAATAAAAAATACTTCTTCAAAAAATAAATTAAAAAAAGTAGAACTTATTTCTATTAACGTTGCATTTAAAGCTGTTTCTGGTCATACATACACTTCATTTTTAAATGTATTGAAATCTCAGGTTTATAATAAATATGGAAGAGAAACGATAAAAGCTGTAAATTATTTAAGATTATCCAATCTGGTTATATCTGACACTATTAATTATGCGTTAACTCTTGAAGCCTGCAAAGACACTGTTGAAAAAGTTCAAAATGAAAATGCTTCTCTATTTTATCCTTCATTTTATCTATTAGGATTTAAAGGATTAAATCAGTACAAGGATTTAAAGGAATTATTAATGAAAAAAGGATTAACGACTAAGGGTTGGAAAACCATGTGTTCAAGAAGTAGAAATTATAATTTAAGAGCTATGAGAAAACTTAAATTGGGAATATTCGCTCTTAATAATGATCTAAAAGATGCTTGGTTAAGAAATGCATTCTTGGCGGAATGGGTTAAGTCTGATGCGCTAATGGCTAGAACAGATATTTTACTCAGAGAAATGTCTCTTTATAACGGACCTATCAATAAATTCAGTCCTTTCCCAATTGATTTAAACAGAAGACATTATGATTTTACAGCTATAAAATGCGTACAATTGCAAGAAATAAGCGATTTCTTAGCAAGGCATCCAGAAGATAAGACCAAAAGTTTAGTTCAACTTTATAAAAAGACGCAAGAGTGGCACTTAGAACTTAGAAAATTAAAAAGAGCACCATTGTCTAAATTTAAAGAACAGTCAATTAAAACTTATCTTGAAGATGAAAATAAATATTTATTTGAGCAAATAGAAGATAGTTGGAAGTTACAAGATGAAGGTGATGAAATGCATCACTGTGTATACTCTTACTCAAACTCATGTGTATCTAATAATTATGTTGTTTACACAGTAAAAAGAGAGGCGACAGAAAAACTAAAAGCTGAAAGAGCAACACTTGGCATAAACATGACTAAAATGACAGAGGAAGGTACAAATAAGATATCTAATGAGGTTTTTAAATATACATTTAGTCAAATGTATTCTCATTGTAATGCAAGTGTATCAGATGAAATGCATAAGTCTGCAAAAGTATTATTAAAAGAACTTAATAAACCTTACAATGAATATTTAGCAACAAGTAAAAAGATTAGATCAGACGCCTCGTCTGATTGATCTTGCGATTTATTGATAAGAAAGTAAAATAATAAAATCTTAAAAGGTAATTTAAAAATGAATTCGATAGAAAACAATATTAAGAAAGATATAGGAGAATTAGTATTATCAATAGGCGAAGGCAAATTTCCAGAAAAAGCTAAAGATCTACTTGTTAGCCAATTTAGAAAAGGTTATGCCTTCAAGGAAGAAAAATTGAAAAATGAAAATTCTGCTGTTAAAGAATCGAAAATGGTTAAAGTTAGGGCTTTTTTTGAAGAGAAGAAAGCATTTTATGCTAATGATACTATCACTGAACTTTTAAATGAAATAGAATGGAAATTGGAATCCGATATATTAAATGAAGAAAACAGTAAAAAAGAAGAAAAAGATGAAAATAAAGCTTGACAAACGGTTCTTCAAAATGTAAGATATGCATATAGATTAAATAACCCCATAAATAAAGGAAAGATTGAAATGAAAACTACAAATACGACAACAACCAACAATAATACAAATAATAGTTGATTGCTATCGTATTTCTGTGCGGTAGCGATAAGGCTCCGTACAGGGATATAAAATTCCCCGAAAGGAGCCTAATAGGCTCCTTTTTTAATGCGTAAAATTTGATATAAAGCCGGTTTAGCACAGTGGTAGTGCAGTTGCCTAGTAAGCAAAAGGTCGCGAGTTCGAATCTTGCAATCGGCACCAGTAGTAAAACAATTGGCATGTAACTCAGCGGTAGAGTAGCGGACTGTTAATCCGTTGGTCATAGGTTCGAATCCTATCTTGCCAGCCAGATTTAAAGGTAATTCCGAGATGCGCAGAATGGTAATGTATCCGGCTGTTAACCGGACGTTCGAAAGAACATTGTAGGTTCGAGTCCTACTCTCGGAGCCAAGTAAAACACGAAAGTGTTTATGCTGAAATAGCACAATAGGCTAGTGCAATCGCCTTGTAAGCGATAGGTTTTCGGTTCGATTCCGAATTTCAGCACCAAAGTTTGTAATTGACATGTAGCTTAGTTGGTAGAGCGGGGAGCTGTTAACTCTCAGGTCGTAGGTTCGAGTCCTACCTTGTCAGCCATTTTATGTAATGCTGAAATAGCACAATAGGTAGTGCAGCGCTCTTGTAAGGCGAAGGTTGCGGGTTCGATTCCTGTTTTCAGCACCAGACTGTAATTGATATATAGCTCAGTTGGTAGAGTCGCGGACTGTTAATCCGTTGGTCGTAGGTTCGAGTCCTACTATATCAGCCAAGATGTAATGTAATTCCAAAATGTGCAGAATGGTAATGCGCCCGGCTGTTAACCGGATGTTCGTAAGAACGCTGTAGGTTCGAATCCTACTTTTGGAGCCAGTTTTGCTGATTTAGTTCATTAGGTAGAATACTCCTTTGGTAAGGGAGAGGTGATGGGTTCGATTCCCATAATCAGCACCAGAAGTAGAAATAATTGGTATGTAGCACAATGGTAGTGCATCTGACTGTTAATCAGAGGGTTGTAGGTTCGAGTCCTACCGTACCAGCCAATTTAAAGCCGGAATACCAAAGTGGCAATGGGCTAATTTCGTAAATTAGAAGTCGTCAGTTCAAATCTGACTTCCGGCACCAAATACGCTGAAATAGCACAATTGGTAGTGCAATCGCCTTGTAAGCGATAGGTTTTCGGTTCGAGTCCGAATTTTAGCACCAGAAATATAGTTATAATTGGTAAGTGCGCGGAATGGTATCGCAGCGGACTGTTAATCCGTCGAGGAAACTCAATTACAGGTTCGAGTCCTGTCTTACCAGCCAGTTATAAGTTGCAATATTATAATGATAGTGTTATATTTAAATGGCATGTAGTTCAGCGGTAGAACGCTTGGCTGTTAACCAAGTTGTCGTAGGTTCGATCCCTACCGTGCCAGCCAAGAGTGTGTATGATTCCTCTCGCTCTTAAAATCCAGAAAGGAACTGCGTAGCACCTGATTATGGTCAACTCGTAAAGAGTAAAAATAATTGTACTAGAGAGCAGCTAGTTAAAAAAACAGGATAATATCCTGTTTTTTATTTTAATTAGGCTTTATTTTTTTATTTGCCTTTTTCCATATTTTTTCATCACTTTTAATATCGGAATTTAAAGAAATGTCATTATATTCAATATTATTTGATTTTAGTTTTGAAAGGATTGTTGATTTAAGAGTTTTTTGGTTTTCAGTATTGTTACCATCTAATTTTAACTCTCTTGATGAATGAAAAATATCCCTAAAGTCGCGTAAAACAACTTTGTTATCTTTAATCATTAAATTATCTATTTGTTTTACAATATCTAAAAAACTTTTCTTTGAGTATTGTTTTTTAAAGTCAACAGTATCATTAATTAAATGTTTTGCTATTTTTGATATTTCGGCATGAACATAATTTTTAACATTACCTGAATGTGTTTTATATTTACTCATGTCGTCTAATAGTGCAAATTTTTTGAATTCATTTAAATCATAATGACCATTTTTTGATGCATCAATAACCAATTTTGAAAATTTAATTACTAATTTTTGATTCATATCAATGTTATAAGTTTCTATTAAAGAGCGTTCATTAATGTCATAAAGTATTTGTTTAAATTTACTTGGCGTTTGCGCTTCTCCTTCACCATGTATTTTTCTACATAATTTTGATAATTGATTTGAAAGTTTTTTAGATTTTTCAATATTAGTTGCATCTTTAACAAAAGATTTGAAATCATATTTTTCTATTTCAGAACGTTTTTTAAAATCAAGTATATCTTTTTTAAGTTCATTATAAGTTTCATTTTTGATTAAATTCTTAATGATTTTAACTTCTAATATATGCTCAAAAGCTTTATGAGCGATTACTTTTGAAAAATTTTTAAAACCTGAAAAACCTTCTTTGATTGCCTTTACACTATTAAATAAAACTCCAACGCCCTTATCAATAATACCATCCATAATCAGAAGTTTGTTCATCATTCTGATGTATAAATAATCGTATTCTGCTGTAGGCGCAGTTTTTAATAAACTGCTGTTTATATCAAATTCAAAATTTTTTGTTAAGTCTTCTATGTGAAATGTTCTTGATTTTAAATCATATTGAAGAGTATCTTTATATTTGTCAGCTAGTGTGTACATGACATAGATAGTAGCTGCCAATGATATTGCTGATGAACGAAAAATATCTTGAGTAAAAAAATCTAATACATTTGGTACTTGATTGTTCATTGCTTCCATTCCATATAATAAAGCAGCTTTTCCTGCAAAAAACACACCAGTAGTTCCGACAATGTTTTTTATTGAAGTGTTTGCAATATTTGCAACTGCAAATTTCTTATGATTATTGAATTGAATATAACTTGCATAACCTGAATCATACATTTTAGAGATTTCTCTATACTCTTGCACAGCATTATAAGCATCTGCTGCAAGAGCAACATTAATCTTTGGTTTTAACATAAAGTGTTTATTTATTATTCTAATAATTATATCAATTTGCCATCTTGTTTTTATTAAGAAATCATGATACTATCTCTTAAAGAGGTGGATATGCTATTTAGAAAAATAAAATTTTTACTAGGATTGACAAAAAGAATTGCTTTTGTAAAAAAAAGAAATGGTGATTATTTGGTTTATGACAATGAAAAAAGTCTACTTAAAACGACATATTTATACAGTGAGTTTGATGAAGATCTATACATAATTGATATGCCAATAACAATTAAAACACAAAAAAGAAGATTAAAGTTAGGCGATAAATCCGGTGCATTACATTTCAGCGAATATTATGTAGGAATTATTTTTTCAACGCCTATTGGAAAACCAATACACTTCTTTGACAAAGAAGATATAGAAGCTTTCTATGTTGCTGATGCTTATTTGAATAGACGCCTCAAGAAATCTCATGGCGGTTTTATTGTAGATGGTGTTGCGATTAAAAAATTAGTTAAAGCATATAAAAATAATAAAAAATAGATTTTATCTTGACAATATTTGAAATTTGCTATAATATAGAAATATAAATTAAATCAAACGAAAGGAAAACCAAAATGAACAATACTTTATTACTAGGTCTCATATTATTGAACTAAGACTATCGTATTGTCATATATACGGTAGCAACTGGCTCCGTGTATAGAACCTAAAAATCTCATACCGAAGGAGCCGAATGGCTCCTTTTTTTATGCCTAAAATTGGTAGGGTAAAGTGTTGCAATTTTTAACGTAAGTGTTTGATAAATAAAGAAAAAATATTAAAAATAATTGAAAAATAGCTTGACAGAACAAAAATAATTTGCAATAATGACTACATCAGCGAAACAAACACAATATAAAGGAAAGAATAAAATGAAAACTTTAATACTCAACATAATAGGTCTATTACGATAGCTGCTACTAAGTGTCTCACTTGGTAGCAGAAGCTCCGAGTGAGAGATAATAATTTATCTTTCCAAAGGAGCCTAATAAGCTCCTTTTTTTGTTAGTAAAGTTTTTATGCCCGAGTGGTGAAATGGTAAACACAGAAGACTTAAAATCTTCCGCCGAAAGGCTTGTCGGTTCGAGTCCGACCTCGGGCACCAAAGTTGTGAAATGCGGTTGTGATGGAATTGGTAGACATGCTAGTCTCAGAAGCTAGTGCTGTAAAGCGTGTGGGTTCGATTCCCACCATCCGCACCAAGTTTGTAAGTAATGCCCGAATGGTGAAATGGCAGACACAGGAGACTTAAAATCTCCCGCTGAAGAGCGTGCCGGTTCGAGTCCGGCTTTGGGCACCAGATTTATTGTTAAACTTGCAGTTACGAAAGGCTAATATGAACTTTAGAAATGCTGCCTAATAAGTGTTTAGAAGTACACCTCTTGCGGGAGAAAGGTTAGGATGCTGGCATTGATTATTAGTAAGCAATAAATTGTTATGCCCTAGTGGTGAAATTGGTAGTACACAGGAGACTCAAAATCTCCCGCCGAAAGGCGTGTCAGTTCGAGTCTGACCTAGGGCACCAAAGTTGTAAATATGCGTATGTGGTGGAATGGCATACACGCTAGTCTTAGAAGCTAGTGCCGAAAGGCTTATGGGTTCGAGTCCCATTATACGCACCAGTTGTAACAAGTAATGCGTGAGTGGTGAAATTGGTAGTACACAGGAGACTTAAAATCTCCCGCCGAAAGGCGTGTCGGTTCGAATCCGACCTCGCGTACCAGAAGTAGGCAACAAGTAGTTCAAGTTAATTATATTTTTATACATAATTTAATGAACGAAGCCAAAGTAAGAAGTGGTGGAACGGTAGACACAATATGCCAGCAGGCATATGCTTAAAAAAGCGTATGGGTTCAAATCCCATCTTCTGACTTATTAACGAAATGCCCATGTGGTGGAATGGCAGACACGGTGGATTCAAAACCCACTTCTGAAAAGAGTATCGGTTCGAGTCCGATCTTGGGCACCAAAGTTGTAGATATGCGTATGTGGTGGAATGGTATACATGCTAGTCTAAGAAGCTAGTGCCGAAAGGATTGTGGGTTCGAGTCCCACCATACGCACCAAATTGTAAGTAATGCCCCGCTAGCATAATGGTAAATGCACCCCGCTCATAACGGGTCTAAATAGGTTCGATTCCTTTGCGGGGCACCAAGTAATAGAAATGCCCGAATGGTGAAATTGGTAGTACACAGGAGACTTAGAATCTCCCGCTGAAAAGCGTGTCAGTTCGAGTCTGACTTCGGGCACCAGATATATGAAATGCGATTGTGGTGGAATGGTATACACGCTGGTCTAAGAAGCCAGTGCCGCAAGGATTGAGAGTTCAAGTCTCTCCAGTCGCACCAAATGTTGTTGTCGGTTCGAATCCGACTGTTGCTCTCCGGGGCGATGTGATGGAATTGTGGTAGACATAGAAATCAAAAGATTTCTGCAACGTTAATGCTTCCTTAGCTTAGTGGTAGAGCATCTGACTCATAATCGGCAGGTCGCTGGTTCGAATCCAGCAGGGAGCACCAGTTTTGTAGTGATGAAATCGGTAGACATGCTGATGATAAAGATTATATCTTTTGACTTGGTGCGAGAGCGTATAGGTTCGAGTCCTATCTATGAAACATAATGCCCGAATGGTGAAATGGCAGTACACAGGAGACTTAAAATCTCCCGCTGAAAAGCGTGCCGGTTCGAGTCCGGCTTTGGGCACCAACGTAATATTGTTTGAAGGTTCGACTCCTTTTCCGGTGACTAAAACCGGGTGGTGAAATTGGTAGACACAGGACTGTTTAAAAGGTCTTTAAAAACTATATTACGTAATGCCCCGCTAGCATAATGGTAAATGCGTCCCGCTCATAACGGGCATAAATAGGTTCGATTCCTTTGCGGGGCACCACCAATTTGACAATTTAAAAATATTTCTATACAATTTCGTTTTAAATGGAAAAAAGATGAATATAGAAATTATTTGCTCAGAATTGAAAAGCCAAATTGAAGACATTATTTCTCTTCCTCTTTGTATTCAAAATTTTAATGAGATTTCAACATTTCTTAATTTTGTTGCATGTTCATTATCTCCAAACATTGAAACAATAAGAATTTTTGACTTAGAATGCAAAAATAAGCTTAAAAAAGAATACAAAATGATGCTATCTGTAGAAATTCAAGATAGCAATGTTTACTTTGATTATTATTTTAATATTGAAAACGAAAAGCTTATTAATAATACACTTAAAACATATTATTATATTTCATGCAGAGCAGATTATACATATTATATAAATCCTTATTCAGATAAGCATGTTTTTATTGAAAGTGAAAATTTTAACGAATATTTTTCTACATTGAATATTTTTATAAAAAAAGAATCAATCGAGTATCATGAAAAAGTTCATAAAGAATATATAAAATCAAATAAAAATTTAGGTCACGTCAAGGTTGAATTTACTTTTCAACTGCATATTAGAAAAATATATTTTATAATGATTTTCTACAATAGAAACAATAAAGAAGAACTAAAACAAATTAATTTAGTTTTAAGTTCTGATTTTTTCTCAATAGACTCGTTGAATATTGGATTAAATTTATTAGATCCAGAATGGAAAACCATTCAAAATGAGCCTTTGAAATATTTGCCAACTGCACTATCAAAAAAATATAATATTGATTATGATGTGGTTTTCGATATGATGAATTCTAATAAAAAATTTAATATTTTTAGATTACCAGAAATAATGGAATATTTAAGATTGTTGAAGTATTAAAAAACCGGCTAAAAGCCGGTTAATTTTAAATTGTTGGTTTTAAAGTATCGTTTACTTTAAAAGCTTTTGAAACAACGTCAAGTTTTTCAGGATTATGACGCAATTGAAATTCTAAACTTTTATTAAGTTCATTCAACAAACCTATTTTATTTTCTTCAACACTTAAAGGTTTATTATTAGACGCTTTATGTGCTTCTGAACCTGCTTCTGCATATTGATAAGAATTATATAAAGAAACATCTTCAAATACAGAAACTACTGCATTAAAAGCTTCTTGTTTTTTATTACTTGATAAGTAGTAAGAAACAGCATTTCCTTTACTATCCAATATTACAGGAATTCCACTCTTAGGTTCAGTTCCTTCTGGTGTATTGTGAGCGCCATAAATATTGATATGGTTTACTTCTCCAATTTCATCATTTGGTTTGTCATAAGTAAAAGGTCGAATAGCATCTTGTGGAATTGCAATTTCAAACTGCTCTTTCTTATTTTTAGTTCCGATTTCAATCAAGAATGAATATTCTATGTCTTTTCTATCAGAAAAATAAGAACCTACTTTAGCATCTTTAAATTGCACACCAGCTTTTTCTTGCAAGTCATTACCTTGTGAAAGAGTAAGTTCTTCATAAGCTTTTATACGATTTACTCTTGCTTCCTCTTTTTGTGAAATATTGTTTTGATTAATAACATCCTTTCTATTATTTAATACCTCAGAAACTGCACTTAATCGTTCATTTCTAATAGGTTCAAGATTTGAAACAAGAGATACGATAAATTCTTTTCTTTTATCTTCTAGAGTTTTTTCTGCTCTATCTAATTCAATACTCCTATATTTAGCTTCGTTTAAGCTTACGGATTCAAGCCTTTCATCGCCAACAGATATTGCACGAACTCCATTGTTTTTTGAATCGTAATAATTTTGATAAGGATCACTGAACACGAAAAGATCGTCTCCTTTTTTATCTTTAAAAATAATTCCTGTTAAAGATTCTAAACCAGTCCCAGTATCACCAGAAACAGTATCAGTTATTTGATAAGCTACTTTTGCTGGAACAATTTTATAAATATTTTCATTTTTGTCAGTATGCTGATTTACATATTCAACTAACGCGCCAATAGTGTGCTTAGAACCAATATATTCATTTGAAGGCGATTTGAAGAAATCTCTATCTAATAAACCTTTAACTACCTCTTTTACATAAGTCGATTCATCAATTTCCTTATTTAACAAAACATAACGTCTAGATTTAGAATCTAAAGCTTCATTATAATTTTCTGTTACACGACCATGTGTGATATTATCTAAAATTTCTTCGGAAAAAGAGTGATAAGGTATAGATTTAAAAGGAAATGTAAATTCTGTTTCAACTTCCTTTTTTATCTTACTTTCAATAGCTATTACTTTCTCTCTTGCAGAAAAAACATCAGATAATAGATTTAATTGATTCTCTACAGCAGCTTGAGCCTTCTTATTTAACTCGTTAATATTTTTAATGTCAATATCAACGTTATTGTTAAATCCAAGCCCAACAAATCTATTTAACTCAGTTTCTATTTTATCTTTATAAAAAGCTTCAGAGTCTCTTTTTATATTAGATTTTTCTTTTTCATTGATCATTTTTAAATATCCTTTATATTGTTAATAGTATTATAGCAATTTATTGAATTGATATTAAGTCAGAAATTGTTAAACATGCTATTCTTTTAATATATAGACCTATTCATAATGAAAAAAACAATACAAATAACAAATAAAAAAAATGCAGCGCTATCATTAATAGAGCTTCTTCTTGTAATTATATTAATTTCAGGAGCTTTATTTACATATATGACAAATCAAACAGAAGCTGATCAGGAACAAGCAAGAAACAGATTTTCTGAGCAAATGGTAACAGTTATAAAGGCTGTTGACCAAAAAGTTCATGTGGACGGCTACTTGCTTAAAAAGCCAACTAATTATAAAGATGATGTAACTGGTCGTAAAGGAACTCAATATGAACCAAGCTTTTGGGATAATCCGGGAAATACATTATTGACATCTGCAAAAACATCAAGTGGTAAAAAGATTTATTTTTTTGATACTCAAGTTCCTAGTGTCCTAAACAAACTATTTATTTCTCGTGGCAATGTGAGATGTGGTGCGGCTGATGGATGGGTTCCTGTTCCGACAAAAGAAACAAAGATAGCTTTAATTCCTTGTGACTTATGGGTAAATAAAATGCCATATAATTTAATACCTAAATTATATATTAAATATCAAGAAACCCCAATAACACCAATAACGGAATCAAGAACGCCTTCAAATGAAGTCGTTAATAATTATGTAAATGATGTTTTTTTAACTTTGCAATTTAGCAACCCTAATTCTGCAAAAGGAAAATATGCAAATATTTCTGATATGGTTAAAAGAATGAATACTCTAAATAGAGATAAAGGAGCAACTGGTACAATGACTTTCTATTTTGCTATGTTAAATCATGCAGGCGGTGATACAAATGCTTTAGGTCTAGATGTTGCTATCACCCCTCTTGAATGTTTCCGAACTCCAACAACTTGTTTAATAGTAGGAAGATGGACAGCAAAAGGTGGCGAAGAGAATTTAAGATTAGATGGCATGAATTCTATGGTGGGAACATCTATAGATTTTAAAATGGGTAATTCACAAAGTGATAATAAGGCTATGTGTAATCGTTTTGTAAAAACTGCTGATGAAAATAATGATGAAAATGTTCCGGGTGATGTAGATGCAGGGCTAGTTCCAAAATCGAAATGGATTTTTCAAGAAAACATTCCATGTGGAATAGGTATTGCCACAACAAAACCTACATCTACGCATACTGTTGCAAACGATCAAACTTATGCAGTAAACACTTTGTCTGGTTCTTCTAACTTCAAAGGATTAACTTTGGATAGAAAATGTAATAACTTTGAATTAGATTCGAATAATTTAATTTATAACACAACAGGGAATACGCCTTGCGGAATTATTCATAGTCCTAATGGTGGAACTGACCAAATAATCATGTTGGCTAATGAAATTCAAGCACAGGAAGGTATTTTTGGTAATGCTGCTGACGGTTCTGGAATTGGTAAAGGTTTGATTCATTCAAGAACTTTGATGATTCAAGAAAGTGCTATATTGCATGACTTAGGCGTTCAGGGAAATTTCAATGCTCAAAAAAATCTACATGTTATTGGTACTGGTCAAACACCATTTACTTTCACAACTAACTGGCAGAGTGAATTATCGTCAATGTTAGCTTATTGTTCAAATGTTGCATCAGGTACTGGAACAACAGATAATGCAGTAGTAGCCGCATGTAAAACGCTAAACTCTGGAACATTAAATGTAACAGCTAACACAGTCATAAAAGGTAACTTACAAATAGATGGAGTACTTTACCAAGGAGCGCAAGATATTACACAAACTGTAAATCTTAATGGCGATGTAAAAATGGGTTCAACAAACAATAAAGATGTATATGTTGATTCTGCTGGTAACGATATAAATACATTATGTGTAGGGCACGATTTATTACAAGGAGATGAATCTTGTGAACCAAACTCTGCTCTTAATCCAAATGGCGGTGATTTAAATATTGGTACAACTAATGCTACTAATCCAAATTGGCTTGCAGTTGGTGGTGCAAGTGGTTATCAATCAGCCAATCCAGATAGATACCAAACAACAAGAGTAACTTTTGAAGTTAAAGGTACAAATACAGGTTTAGCGGCTGCTAATAATTACGGTTCAAGAGTTAGTATAACTAAAGGATGGGATGGAAAAACTTATAAAACAGCACTTGGTAACGCAGCAACAACTGCTGATCAAGTATCAGCACTGAAAGTCCAAAATAATAATAACAATACAGGATCTTATGTAAAACCAGAAATTTTCGATATGAAACTAAATGGTGATATTACAAGAACTGAAACATATGGTAATCCTTCTTATAATCCAGCATTACCATTAACGACTACAAACCAACCATTTGTAAATCAAGTTTATTCTTTTTGGTCTAAAACATTATTACCAACTGCTCTTGGTGTAACCAAAGGTGGTGATTGTACTAATTTCCAAGTAGGTTCTATAGCAAGCGATCAAAATAGCGGTACTATGTATACTTGTGTAAGAAATGGTTCTGGTGCAGGAAAACAATGGATTTCTTCACTAAGCAACTCAGAAACAAAACAATCATCTAACACTCAATTAGGGGATTGGGATTTGTGTACATTAACTACTTTGGGTGCATTGAAAAACAGTGGTAAATGTGAATTGACATATGCAGCGAATGATCCAACTAACCCAAATATTAGAACTTGGACTCTTTCAAACAGAGGCAGATGCCAAGCAACATGTATTGGTAAAGTAAAAGATAATACAACACCAGATAATTGGAACTTTGTATATACAACTTGTGGTTATTACAATACACCAGACAGACTGCCATTATCTTCTGATGATCCAAACGCAACTGATGCTCAATTAGGATTTATTGGTGGTTCAGGTTACTCTGGTCCAACAACAAACCCACCAGTAAGTAATGCTGCATATGGTTATAAAGTGGGGCCAACTTATAGTTGTCAAGGATGGACTCCTGCTGCAAACTCAGTAAACGCAGGAACAGTGTTTACACAATCTAGAACATGTCAACAAGATTACCAACAGTCTTGCTATATATATGAGCAAAACCAATATGGTGACACAAGAGTTAAAAACGTTGGTACAGGAGCTTTTGCTAACAGTGCAGCCGCTGGTAATTCAAATTATTTTGCAAGTCCTGTAACTGAAACACAAAGTGCTATTGGTACAAGACCTTTCTTGCCATAATGGACAAAATATAGGTAGAAGTTAAAACTAATTTCTACCTATTTATTGTTTTCTCATTATGATAAGTTAGTATATTTATATATTTGGAAAGAAATAAAACAATGAAAATCAAAAAACAAAAAAATAATGGATTAACCTTAATTGAGGCTTTAATCGTTTTAGCCTTGGGCGCAATGATATTAGTTAGCTTCCTAATTTGGCAAAGAGAAAATGCACTTAACGAAAGTGCAAAATTATTGGGAAATGAATTAGTAACAATTACATCTGCTATTGACCAAAAAATAGCAATATCAGGATTCTCTCAAACAGATAACAACCTTACAGGTGATGCTAAAAAGGTTTGGAGTTTAGTTAACTTTGGAACAAAACAATTAGTTGTATTGAATTTGTTCGGTCGTGAACTTATTGCAAGAGATTCTGTTTGTGGCTCCGGTTCTGGATGGGTTCCTGCTACCGCAAAATATTCAAAAGTAAATTTAGTTCCATGTTCATTATGGCAGAATTCTAAATTACCATTTAATATGAATGCACTAGGAAGAGTTGCAGTTGATAAAGATGGCTTTGTTTCTGATGTATATGTTGTTGTCTTTTTTCCTAATGCCAGCCTATTTAAAGAAAATTTTCAATACATGGTAAAAGCTATGCAAACCTCAAGGGCAAATGACTCTGTAAATAAAACAGGTAGACATTCTTACGTTTTTGTTGACCGTTCAAAACTAATAGATTTGGCTCCTAGTGAAGTTTTAGGCGTGAATGCTTGTTATGCATTAGGGGTAAACTGTGGATTAATGGCAAAGTATAGTCGTAACAACTCCTATGAATATTTAAGAACTGACGGAACTAACTCAATGTTAGACACAACAATTTCTTTTAAGAAAGATAAAGCATCTGAAAGAATGAAGTGTAACCGTTGGCATAAAGGTGATGATGGTACTTGGACTTTAGATTCTACTGTTGATTGCGGTATAGGTGTTTATAAACCTGCTGATTCTACATCTGATGAAGCAAAAGCAGGTAATGAAGATAATGTACAAGTAGTAGTTGACTATTCAACACAAAAAGAAATTCATATGGATAAAAGCTGTGCTGTATTCGGTATTGATTATGCTGGAACTGGAACAGACGTAATTAAAGATTTAGGACTTCGTGAACCATGCGGAATATTAAATAAAGCAAAAGAAGATAAAAATTCAACAGATCCATTAGCTGGCGATGTGGTTTATCAATTGGTAGATAGAGTGACAGCAGACCAAGGATATTTCAAAGATTTATATGGTCGTAAACTTTACATTGAAGATTCTTCTTTTATTAGAGGCGATTTAAACGTAATCGGAGATGCTGTTGTCCAAGGTTCTACAAGTGTTGGTGCTGACTTAACAGTAGGTGGTTTAACAGCAGTTCAAGGCGATTTAGGTGTAAACTCTGATGCAACAATTGCTGGTAATACAACAGTACTTGGTCAATTAAATGTTGATGGTCAATCTCAATTGGCTGGTAGCACAATGATTAAAGGTAAACTTGATGTTACAGGTAATGCTGGCGTAACTAAAAACTTAACTGTTTCTGGTAATGCTGAAATTAATGGTAAGGCTTACTACAGAGATGGCTTGAAAATTGAAGGTGGTGCAGAAGCTAACACATTCTTGCCAAACAGAATAGTAATTAGAGGAAACACATGTTTAGCAACAGAGAAAGGATTAATAGCAAAAGATACAACTGGTCGCGTAACGTCCTGTGTACAACCTAATACAGGCGTAAATTATTATGTATGGGGTAGTGCTGCAAAAATACAACAATATACATGTCCTTCTTACAAAAACTGTGGATTGGCAATAGGTACTGGTTGGGATTTCTGTGGATTCTCTCGTGTAGGTAACTTGGAAGACTCACACTATTGTTCAATTACAAATAATGGTTCAGTATCTGCTCCTAACTGGAGAATGGATGGATACAAAGGCGGTTGTGTCGTCTACTGTATGAACTTCTAAAACAAAAGCTCCGAAAGGAGCTTTTTTGTAACTTAAATTTAATATTTTTATTCTTTATTGTTTTCTATTTAAATGATAGCATCAATGATAAGTTGTTTATATTTCGAGTAAAAATCATGAAAAAGAGCAGTATTATAATATTACTATTAAATTTATTTATAGTCACTTCATCTATTTATATTATATTCAATAATAAAAAAGAAAAAGATATTGCATTATCAGTCTATTCTGCAATTATTAATAATGAGCAAGAACAAGTTAATCAAATATCACTAGAAAATAATTTTGAGTCCTTTAAGAAAGATGATACTTATTTATTAAAATTTTCTAATAACGAAACTTTTAGAAAAAAATATACTTTATTTCAAAAAATGATGGTAATTGCCAAGTCTAAATATCGTGATAGAGTGAAAGTTAATCTATTGAATTTTGATACACAAGAAAAAATTAGAACATCTGATTGTTTAGAAATTAAATCTAAATGCATATTGTCAATAGAGAGGATTAAATAGTGTTTTTATTATTAATTTATACTGTAATTTTTCAAGTTGGAAATAATTATGTTGTTAATATGATTGACCCATATACTGCATTTTTTGTAATTTATTTATTTTCAGGTATTGTTTTTACAGTCTTTAATTGGAAGTCGCCAATATTCAAATTAAACCATTATAAATATTCTATTCCTATGATATTTTTAGGACAAATTGCATCTCCATTTTTTTATTTTAAAGGCGTGTTTTTGAGTGATATTTTAACTCAATCCATGTTATATGCAATATACCCTTTAGCAATTATTATTTTTTCAAAAATATATGATCAAGAAAAACTTTTTACTAAAAAAAATATAGCAATTGCCTTAATAATAATTATTCAAATACTTATTTTAATTAAAAATATACAGGTAAATGAAGGCTTTTATTATTTATTAATCTCATGTTTATTACTGATAACTCATAAAATAATACATAAAGTTGCAATAAAGAAAAAAGGAAGTATAAATGAATATTCAATAACTTTATATGGTCTATTTGGTTCTGCTATATTGGGGCTTGGCATGCTTTTATTGAATGGTCAGAATATCGCTAATGTATTTAATTTTTTCAACTATATTAATATTCAAACCAATAAAGGATTAATCTTCTGTGCATTTTTAATTGGAATAGTATTTTTATTAGGGAAAATACAATTTAAAAGAAATAACTATTTAAATAAAAATAAATTCGAAGAATTATATCTTTTCATAATCATAATGCCTCCTTTTGCATTATTGTTAAATAATTATTTGTATTTCATAGATAACAGAACAGAAATTAATTTTTCTTCGTATGGTATTGAGGGATTATTGTATATTGCGTTATTTTTAATATTAAAATTAAACTGGAAAATAATTATTTCTTACTTATCTATGATGTTATTGTTTTATGCGTTGATAACAAATCATTTTTTAATAAATATAAATCCATTTAAAACAGAAATATTAAAAGTGGTTTATGAAGATGCCAATAAAATTGGAATGTTAAAAAGAGATGACAATCAATGGTATTTTATAAAAAATAAAATAGATTATGACCCTTATCAATTTGAATCTACAAAAATAGATTTATACAACAAAAAAGATTTTATAATGAATGGGAGTGAAAAAGTATCACTATATTTTAAAGACTTTATTGCAAGTGATGAATCAATGATTGTTTATGACACAAAAACATATAAAAAATATATTTATAAAGATTTAAATGAAGAGATATATAAAAATATGGTGCCATTGCAAAAAATTGCCAAAGAAAAAGATTATCTTGTTGATTTTGAATTGTTGAAAGATAATGATGGGCAACATATAATAACTGACTTTGTTAACGGATTAACGTTCGAAGACTATTTTGGGCAGTACAATAAAGATTTTATAACTAGTATTAATCAGAAAGAGTTTATTAATACTATTATAAAAGTAGCAGAGATGAATCTTGATTTAATGAAAAGCGGTTGGATAAATAGAGACATTCATCAAAATAATATTTTAATTACAGATAACGGTATTAAAATGATTGATTATGATCTTGTCTTTAAATTGTCAGAGAGTTCTGGAATAGTTGATTCTAACGGTTTTAAAAATAATTTATATGACATATATAGATTTTTTTATCCTAAAAGGGACATTATAAAAAATAAATTCTTTTTTGAAGAACAACCTTCATTAAACTTTAATCAAGATAGTGAAATAATAAATGAAAACCTTAAAAGAATAAATAGATATATACAGGATAACTCTTATATATATAGTTATGAATGTAAAAATATTGAAATATTCGGATTGGAAAATCTAATTGAAGATTTGAAAAATATTACAAAACCTTTTGAAAATGATTCTTCTGAAAATAATGATATACAAGCTAAATGTGTTAATCATGCATTATTTTATAATAATGATAGTGGACCGTCATTTGAAGTTTTTAATTTGCCTTCTAAATATTTCAACTTTAATTATATTTCTCTTTATGATTTTAATGAAAAGGATCTTGAATCTTTTGCCAATAAAACAATTAATTATAACTTACAACAAAATGGAACAGACCTGTTTTTAATAAATAAAGACGAACCAATTATACGAGATAAGATTAAAAACTTTATAAAGAATAAATAAATTAGTTATAATTAAAGAAGTTAAAATAAAATAAAATGACTAATTTAAATAAAGATTTAAACACATTAATACTTCATCATTTCGAATCCCACTGGAGTGATGGATTAGCAAAATTTTCTCTTGATATGGAAAAGATGTCAGACCAAATAATAGACTTCTTGTCTGAGAAGAGAACAGATATTAATAACATTATCATTACTAGATTTGAAGGTATTGGTTATGAGCCTGAACATACTAAACTTCGAGAATACGCAAAAGAGCATGATATTCAAATTAGAATAGAGGAATATTCATATTCTTATTACCCTGATAATTTTACAGATAATCAATTGAAAACGCTTGTGACAGTTAAGCCAACAAGAGATAATTCTGATGAAGATAATATATTGCCAGTTGATGATTGGCAAAAAGAACTTAAAGATCATAAATCAGTTTCTTTAGCTGGTGCTTTTGAAGGAGAATGTGTACAAGATATGGAAGATATACTTTTACATGTTAGAGGTGATTATAATAAAATTGATGAATTGGTGGTTGGGACTTATGTAGATTATCAATTTGTGATGTCTCCTGAAAAAATAAATCAAAAGCTATCAAAAGCTATCGAAAATGCAGAAATGAAATTTGAGAAAGCTGTAAATAAAGGAAGAGAGGAATCTGAATTAGAAAAAATCGAAAACGATTTAAATAAAGTGCTATTAACAGATCGTTCGCAAGTTGCAATAAAATTTTATAGTAATATATCTGAAAATTTATATTCTAATGTAGATGAAATAAGCGATATTATCAGCAATATTTTAATGACTGGTGAAAGATCCACTCAATATCAGTCTAAAATGGATGAAACTTCAAAAAATGAATTATTTTCAAAATTAAAAGGGAAAGCTGATATTGAACCTGAACAAAAACAATCTAAAATAAAGAATAATAGACTTTCAATTTGATTTATTCTTTACTTGTAATATAATGAGTTGTATAGAATAGAGGTGGTAATATGTTTTTAAAGAAAATCGGTATAGCAGTAGCAATGGTAAGCGCACTTGGTTTATCAGGATGCGTAACTCAACTAGATGAAAACACTTACAGCAGAGATGATGTCTATGGAGTTCAAGATGTTTATTATGGAACGATAGTATCATTAAGACCAGTAAATATTGAAGGAACAAAAACACCTATTGGTGCGTTAGCTGGTGGTGCAATCGGAGGTTTAGCGGGTAGTACAATTGGTGGAGGAAAA